>Ga0183095_10065_pt2 | contig 69951 bp, 69 predicted proteins | sample BioMet4_FD_130346 | JGI IMG/M metagenome (GOLD analysis project Ga0183095, IMG submission 130346) | Microbial communities from bioreactor (seeded with sewage sludge) at LBNL, California, USA - Biofuel metagenome 4 (v2) (version 3) | ecosystem: Engineered > Bioreactor > Anaerobic > Unclassified ... | reverse complement strand
GAAACGGTCGTAAGGTCCTATTGGCTGGGGTGACTGGGGTCGGACCAGTGCATCTCGGATTCAGAGTCCGATGCCTTACCACTTGGCTACACCCCAATAGGCACGAATAATTCTACTCGGCATTTGCCTTTGCGCAAGAGAGAAATGTATCGCCTTGTCTTCTAGAAAAAGAAAACTCCTCCGAAGAGGAGTCTTCTCTTGAGTCACTTTTCGCTCAATAACCTTCGCCGCCCTCCGAAGGGGTGGCGCTTAAGATATCGGCTAAGCCATTGATTGTGGTCGAGCCAATCGCGGAAGTCTTTAAGCTGACGCGAAGATCGCTTTGCAAACTCTCCGTCACATAAAGCGGAATCGAGATCGTAATCGTGAGCGAGGTGTCATCATAGGCGAAAGAGGCTTTCTCGCTTTCGATAATCGGCGTTCCCGAAGAGGAACTCGTGAACAAATCATAGAGATCCGGGAAGAGAAGGTCGAGGGCGTTCGTCCCCAAGCTCTTTTCCGGGCTTCCGTGGTTCAAATCGTAGACGTATTCGTATTGATAGACGCCGCTTTCAACGGTCAAACTGCCGGCATTGATCCGCTCTTCGGAAAGGCTGGCAAGCCCTTTCTTGTAGGTGTTCCAATAGGGTGCGGAAGTCGCAGCGTAAGTCGTATAATCGAAGTCTTGCGAGCCGATGACGGCCTTGCCGTTTTCCATCGTGAAGCTATAAACCGTGCCATCGGTGTGGTTAAGGTAGCCATAGTTCACTTCATCGTACTTGTTTTCTTCTTCCTCGTTGACGTTGTAGTAATGCATCCACATCCCATCGGGTGTCAGCATCAGCTGGCGGGGCTTCCGCACAGCGCCGACAAAGGCTTCTAAGAAAGCCGATGAAGCCATCGCGCTCTTCATATCGACGAGGCTCTTGCCATCGAGGGTATAGAAATCAGCGGTCCCATCGATCGTGTAGTTATGCGCATCGGCAGCCGTTTTGATCTTGTTGACTAATGGCGCGACATCAACTTTATCCGGAGCCTTCGCGTCTTTGACGTATTGATCAAGGACAGTAACGGAAGAGGTTCCGATCGCACTATAAGCGAAATCGCCAAAGCTGGCCAAGGAGCCGGCCGCCGAAATGCCATAGGCGGTAAAAACAAAATCATCACCCGTCGTCTTCACGCCCAAGAAAGCAAGGTAATAGTCGCCTTTGCTCGTCGAAATCAGCGTCGAATCATAGCCTAATTCCTTCATCATATTCGCAATCGGGGCGCCAACGATGAAGTAAGAATATTTGCCGCTGAGGGCTTTCGATAAAGCTTGGTAATTACGGAAAGTCGTCTCACCAACGCTAAGTAATGGCGCGGCTTCTTTCATGACATCGGTTCCAACGCCGCGGTCGTGCTGAAGCACGTTCAACGCGCCTGTGCTATCCAAGGTAAAAGGATAGGCTTCTTTATCCTTGCTCGAAACCACGATGCCTTTGCCATCGCCATAAGAGATGTAATTCGCCGTGCGAACGGCGGCCTGCGAATTAAAGCCCGTCGAGGCCGTCAAAGTGAAGTTGTCTTGAATCGCCGACCATTTCTTGGCCAGCGAGGTGATATCGCTATTGGCCGTGATAACGAAACTTACCGTCGCGGTCAACGTCTTATCGGCACTCGCGCCTTGGCAGGAAAGATTCCCAAGGAAATCGCCAGCTTGTTCAGCGCTAAAGAGTAGCGGATTGCTGCCATCGGCAAAAACACCGACGCCTTTGCTCTTGAACGAGTCCTCGCCTAAAGCCAATTTGGTGACGGATTTAGCGGGGATTTCTTCGTTAGCCGCATTGTAGAAATGGAGATAACCAGTCAAATCGAGCGTGGCTCCAACCGCAACGGAAGGAATGCTGCTATCGACTTTGATTGAAGTAACCGCAACGTCCATCGCCGAGGAGGAAGACGAACTCACGGGCGAAGACGAAGAAGATGAACTCGAAGAACTCGAAGAACTCGAAGACGAAATGCTCGAAGAAGACGAACTCGTAGAAGCCGTGACTGAGCTGGTCGCACTGCTTGAAATCGGAGTACTGGAACTTCCGGCTTTCGAAGAGCTGCTGGAAGTGATTCCACCGCACGAAGCCAAAAGAACTAACGACGACAAACTGCACGCAAAAAGAAACGTCTGTTTTCTCATAGATGAGCCCCCCTTAAGAACTCGCAGGTTAGTATAATCCTTGTATACAACCTATATCAATATCGTGCTTAAAGTCTTTTTATCGGTATTACGATATTTTTTGTAAATACGTTTTATACGGAAACCCAAATGCGATAAAAAAGCGTTGTTTTCTGAAGGAAACACCATCAAAATTATCTCATGAGTCATTTAATCGCCCTTGGCGGCGGATCGGGTTCGGGAAAAAGTCTCCTTTCTTCAGCCCTAAAAAAGAGTTTGGGAGACAAGGCATCGATCTTGCCTTATGACGCCTATGACAAAGACCAAAGCCATTTAAGCATGGCTGAACGGGATGCGATTAATTACGATGCCCCATCGGCGATGGATGAGGAGCTTTTCATCACGCACCTAAAAGCCATTAAACGCGGCGAGGCCATCGAAGTCCCCCAATTTGATTTTGCCACGCATACCAGGAAAAAAGAGACCACTCCTTTCCTTCCAACGGATATCGTCATCGTCGAAGGCATCTTGGCCTATGTCATCCCGAATCCTCGGGATTATTTTGATTATTTCATCTATGTTGACGCCCCCGCCGACATCCGGCTGGCCCGCCGGATCATCCGCGACCGCAAAGAGAGGGGTTATAACACCGATCACATCCTCACCCAGTATCTTTCAACGGTGCGGCCGATGCACGAACGTTACGTCGAACCCACCCGGCAAGAAGCGGACTTCCTCTTCCCCAATCCGACGAATGAAGGATTGGATCAAAAAGAGTTAAACCGCTTACTTTGCATTTTGTCGGATAAGTTTCTCAAAAAGGACTAGACTGATTTTATGATCATCGATTCGCATGCGCATATCGCCCATTGGCCCACCATTAAGGAATGCGAAAACCTCATTATTGAGTCCAACAAGAAATACTTGATTGGTTTTACGTTGCTCAGCGATTGCGATTGCTCCGAATATCCTTCGGTCGAGAAATACGGCATCCACCAAGTCAGCCAGCTTCAAGGCTTAAGAACCGTTCTCAAGTTCGTTCAAAAAGACCCGAAGAGTTTTGGGGCGATGGTTTGGATCAACCCCCACCACGAGACAGTGACGCCAGAACTTGTGAAGTGCATCCAAGAAAACCGCCAGTACATCTATGGTTTAAAGTTCCATCCTTATGAATCGCACCTGCGGATCACCAGCAAAGCGTTAAAACCTTATTTGGATTTAGCCCGGCAGTTTGATCTCCCCATCCAAGTCCATACCGCCCAAGATAAATATAGTGACGTCTACTATCTCGGCCTCGTCGCCGGAGAAAACCCGGATTTGAAATTCATCGCCGCCCATATGCAACTCGTGAGCGACAACCATTCCGCCCTCGAAGTGCTCAAGAATCACCCTAACGTTTATGGCGATACGGCTTGGGTCGACATCAAGATCGCGAAAAAGGTCCTGACCGAAATCGGCGAAGATCGGATAATGTTCGGAAGCGATAACCCGATCGATGGGCTCGATACCTTGGGCAATCCGATTTACGAAGCCTATCTTCGGAACAAAGTCAAACTCCCGGGAAGGCTCTATCACAACTTAATGTATCGGAACGCGCAAAAGCTCTTCAAAATCCCCCTCAAATAATGCAAATCCCCCCTGGATTGACTTCCAGAGGGGATCTTTTTTACTTCTTTTGCGGGGGCAATTTTGGCGTCTCGGCTTCTTTCACTTCAACTTCGATCGCGTTATCTTGGGCGATCGTTTTGGGATTGGGAGTTTCTTTCTTTTTCTCCTGCGGTTGGACTTTTCGCGACGAGGTCGTCTTCTTCGTTAAAGGATACACCGGCGTGAGATAGCGCTCGGGATTCTCTTTGATCCAAGCGTTTTTCCATAAGGCATATAGAGCCATCAGCCCTTCGATCACGATGAGGACAATGCTCCAGCCCCGAATAAAACCCGTCCAGGGTTTATCGCTCCCACCCGCTAAGCCGACATAGGTGGAAACGAGCATCACGATGCCGCAGGCTAAATACACAAAGCGGATGATGACGCGGAGAAGAGAGACCGCATGAATCCGTTTTAAGGAAGGTTCCTCATCGGGGGCGACGAAATAAAGGGCGCTTAAAATCGCCAGCAATAAAAGATTAACTCCGGCAAAGCCTAAGGCAACATAGGAACAAATCATCGAGGATTGCTGGTTCGTGCCTAAATTGGCATCCATCACCAGCGAAATCGCCGCAAAAAGAATGTCAATGATGCTTAAAGCCAATAAGGCGATAAAAGAATAGAGATAAAGTTTTTTCTTCACCTCGGCGCTGATGGTCTCTTTGACCAACTGATGTTTTTGCTGTTCGTTCATGCTACCAATATACACTTTTTTGTAGCCCTGTTGAGGGGGAATACAGACTCCTTTTCGTTACCTTTGTCTCTTTGAAAAACCCAAAAGCGAGAATAGTGATTGAATTTACGAAAAATGGCCCTAATATTTTCGCCATGGAGGATGAAACGAATGAAAAAAATCTTAATTACCGGCTTCGGAGCCTTCCTCAAACACGAGGTGAATCCCGCCGAGAAAGTCGCGTTAGCCCTAAAGAAAGAGGGCTATGACGTCGTTATCCTCCCCGTTTCCTATGAAGGGGCGAAAGCGGAGTTTGCGAAAATCGCGAATCTTCATTCCTATGATCTGATTCTCAGTTTGGGTTTAGCCTCGTCCCGGAAATACATCTCTTTAGAGCAAAAAGCTTATAACGAAATGAACGCGATCCATCTGGATAATGACGGAGTCCGCAAAATGGGCGACGCGATCTTGCCAAAGCAAGCCAAAGAATTGGCGACCCCTTTTGATCTAACAAAACTCCAAAAAGCCCTGGCGGAAAAAAGCATCCCTTCGGACATCAGCACCGATCCGGGCCGCTACATTTGCAACGAAGTCTACTATCTTGACCTCGCCAGTGGCATCCCCGCTTTATTCGTCCACTTCCCCGGCCTGGGCCAATCAAGCATCGAAAAAGACTACTTGGCGACTGAAACGTTATTAGACGCGCTCAAGGCGTTATAACCGCTGACCTAATTTCTTGATTTCGTCGAGGGCCTTCGCGTCAACGTTATCGAAGCGGATCACTCGGGTCTTTTCTGGGGCTAAGGTCAAAATCCCTGCAAAATAAGGCTGAATTTGGCTTTGAAGCTCTTTTTCGCTGCCCAGATAAACCAAGATCAAATGATGAAGAGTCAAGGGGGTCGGAGCGCTTTCGAAACAAACGCCTTTGCTCAATGCCGCCAGCAAGGGACTGGAAAAGGTCCCCGTGGCAAAAATGACCAAATCCTGACTTTGAAGAAGATCCGGCGCGACAAGATTGAAATCATCAAGGTAAGCGCATGGCACTTCTTTTTGGAAACAACCCCCACAGTCTTTGCAGGGCTTGATCTTGAGGTCTTTGAAATCGTGACGGAAGATTTCGTGGTTGCTTTTCACCGCTTCGTCAATAAAGGCGTCCATCAGCTCCCGTAACGGGCACTCAAAAACTTTATGGTCGCCCCAGACGCTCAACGGCTTTAGATTAAGCGGCGTCATAATTATCCTTATACGATTCGTTCCCGTAATCATTCGATGATTCGGGATCGCTTTCTTTTTCGTGGAGCATATCGATATCTTCGCCGGTCCGATTGCTCTTCTGAGTGGTATGGTTGTTCGTTTTCTTTTCTGGCATAAAACGCTCTCCTTAAATCTTGACCCAAATAAAGGCATAGCCCAAAGCGAGGGCCGCGACAAGCAAAATCCCCATAATCAGGAACGCTTCTTTGAGATTCGCTTTGCCTTTAAAAAGATAAATCGGCCCTAATCCGGCGTTGACCGCCAAGCCCGAGACGAGCGCTCCGAAGGGCAAAGCGCCGCTGAGATAAAGATCGGAAATGAGAACCGAAGAGGCACAATTCGGGATTAAGCCAATCACCACGGAATATAACGGAGCCACCCAATAATTGCTGGTGAGGAACTCCGCCATCTTCTCGGGGGTTACCCACAAAACCAGTAAGCCAAACAAGAAGGAAATCACATAGGCGTAAGCGAAAATCTTCAAAGAATGGAGAAGCGGATGGACCAAATGTTCATGCCAAGGTCCTTCCCCTTCGATCTCATGCCCGCAACAGCCATGGTGGCATTGGACATCGCCCGAGCAACTTTCGAGGTGCTCTTCCACCTCTTCATCATCTTTTTTATTGATGACATCAACCAAGAATCCGACTAAAGCGCCCCCGACGATCTTGATCGCAAGCAAGGGGAACACCATATACCACTTAGCGTTGTTGAATGACCCGAAAAAGATCGGCAGCGCTTCATCGGAGCAAGCGATGAAAATGGCGATGAGCGTGCCCATGGTCAAATGGCGTTTGGTATAAAGATCGGCCCCGACCACCGAAATGCCACATTGGGGAATCGCCCCGCTGACGGCGCCGAATAACGGCCCGTATTTTTTATTCTTTTCTAAGAGGGTTGCGATCTTTTCCTCAAAGAACGAAAGCAAGAGGTAGATCGCAAACGCCATCGCGAGAATCTTGAGGGAGTCGTATAAAGTGTCTAGGGCTAGCTCGCCCACATCGTTCCAAGTCATGAGGATATCATACACTCCTTGTCAAGTTTCCTTATCGTATTCAATGACTTTCCCCGTTTGAGTTTGTATAATCGTCAACGAGGTTAATTATGAGCGAAGAAAATTGTAATCACGAATGCGAAGGCTGTGACGAAGAGCACTGCCCGAGCCGCGGCAAAATCGAGAAGTTAAAACTCCACGAATCCTCTTCTTTCAAAAAGACGATCGCGGTGATCTCCGGCAAAGGCGGCGTCGGCAAAAGCATGGTCACCTCGCTTCTGGGCGCATCCTTAGCGCGCGCCGGACACAAGGTTGCGATCCTCGATGCCGATGTCACGGGGCCTTCGATTCCCCAAGCGTTTGGCCTTAAGAATTATCAATGCGTTGGCGATGAATCAGGCATTTATCCGGGCAAAACCAAAGGTGGCATCGAAATCATGTCCGCCAATTTGCTCGTTGATACGCCCGAGACGCCGCTCGTTTGGCGCGGACCGATGATTTCGAGTTTGGTCCAACAGCTTTATAGCAATGTCATCTATGGCGAGATGGAAGTCTTGCTCATCGATATGCCGCCCGGCACGGGTGACGTCCCTCTCACCGTCTTCCAACAAATCCCGGTCGATGGGGTCATCGTGGTCGCTTCGCCTCAGGAACTCGTAAGCATGGTGGTCGAGAAATCGGTCAACATGGCTAAGATGATGAAGATCAACATCCTGGGTCTCGTCGAGAACATGGCTTACGCGAAGTGCCCGCATTGCGGCGAGAAGATCGACGTCTTCGGCGCGGGCGATCTCAGCAAGGTCGCAGCCCGCTATGGCGTGCCGCTCCTCGATGAACTTCCGATTGACCCCTCCTTAGCCAAATTGGTTGATGACGGGGCGGTTGAATCCTATAAAGGCGATGCGCTCAAAAAGAGCGTGGACTTGATCGAGAAGCTTTAAAACAAAGACCAACTCCGGTTAGCCGGAAGTTGGTCTTTTTCTTATTTGAAGGGGGCTATGCTGGCGATTTTACTTTTCCGCAGTTCCGGAGTCTGGCAATAACGTCCGCATGACCGAACGGCGGGTGACAATGCCAATGAAAACGCCATTATCGTCAACGACAGGGACGAAGTTTTGGTCAATGATCTTGTCATAGAGTTCTTTGATTTGGCAGTTGACGCCAACGGCTTGAATATCGCGGGAAGCGGGAACATCCTGCAAATTCATCTTCTCGAGTTCGCCAAAGGAGAGATGGTTCCTGGTGAGATAATAAAGGAAATCACCTTCCATGAGCGCACGTTCGTATTTGCCGCTTTTGCGGTTGATGACGGGGATCATGGAATAACGTTTCCCCTCGAGCTTTTCTAGCGCTTGCCGCACCGTAAAATCCTCGAAGAGGTAATCGACCTGGTTCTTCGGTAGCAAAAGAAACAAGATATTCATAAACACATTTTAATCCATCTCCGCCATCGCGCAATATCTTTTCTAAAGAGTCACCGCTTTTTTGAAAAACCTTACAAAATTTATTGTTTCTTAAGAACAATCGTCTAAAATAAATTCACTTTAATCGTTGGGCTCGTCCCACAATAAAGTCCAACATGGCCAGAAGAAATTTAAGAAACATTGACGAAAGAATCCTCAACCGCGTCATCATCGAAGGCGCGAAAAACGGGATTGAAGGCGTATCGACGAAAAAGATCGCTGCTTTTTTGCGCATTACCGAACCGACGATCTACGTCCACTTCCAAAGCAAAAAACATCTGCTTGATGAAGCTTACCACAAAGCGATGGATGCCCTTTATACTTTAAAGAGCCTCAAAGAAAATGACGACTTCTCGAGCGTGATTGCCGAGAACCTTTATCTCATCGGCCTCCAAGCGGCCAAATACCCCGATGAAGTGATCTATGCCTTCAATTACCGCCACATGCCGGATTTTGTCGAAGCCAATCCTGCGCAGAGCGAGACTTCGCAGCACTTCTTCTTAGCCTTACAAAAAATGTGGCATCATGGCACGAACGAAAATCCAAGTTCGTTCTGCCCCTATATCGACCGCCAAATCTATCTCTATGCCCTAGAGACCGTGGATTCTTATGGCTATAGCATCGCGAAGAAAGATCTTCCTTGCGATCGCACGACCGCAAAGTTCTTTGCCGCTTTGATGCTCAACGCGCTCAATGGTGGCAAGACCACCTTCTTGGCCTCACTTACCGATGAGGATAGAAAAGAACTCCAAGTGAAAGCCGCCGATTGCCATTTGCTGAACTAGCCGATTAGCTGGCGTAAAAGAAACCGCTCGAAGCGATCACCGTCAGCAAGAGGGTGAAAACCACCACTCCGGGAATATAAAGAATCGTCGAAAGAAGACTCGCGTCGCTGGCGAGTTCTTTTTCGTTATCGAACTCCAGACAATATGCGACTCCAACGGTCACGGGCGGAACCGCCCACATCAAAATCGTGCTTTGAAGGGTGGCCAAGGAAATTAAGGGCGGATAGCCGCAGGCGCGAGCAATTCCTTCTAAGGCATAAAGGATACCCAAGACCATGGAGGGTCCGACGAAGATCCGCATAAAGGCGAAAGCCCAGGCAGTCTTGTTCTTGGCGGCGTCTTTAATGCTCTTTTCGCCCAAAGTTAAGCCAATCGCGAGATAGACTAAAGGCGAGGATAAGGCTCCGAGAACCTTTAACACGGCGAAGACCCAAGGCAAAGAAACATCAATCCGCCAAAAAGGAACATAACTCGGCGAAGTCGTCTCGCTCGGGGAGAGCCAATCTTTGCGAATCGTCCACCAGTTCATTTCTTTGGCGCCTGGGATCGCCTGAAGCGCCCAGAACAATAAGCCCATGAAAGTGGCAAGCAAAATCGGGTTAAGCAAAATCTTCTTCGTCAACTCTTTCTTGCTTCTCGCTTCGGGGGCGATCTTCTCGCCGCCGATCGCGACAAAGACATACGAATAGACGAAAACCCGAAACGAGATATTGAAGAGATTGGAATCGTTATAAACCTGGGCTCCATAAAGCGAAGCCAATAACGGCTGGGCGAAGAAGGTGCCCGAGCCGAAAGTGAAAAGAAGAGCCAAGATCTTGCGTTTGTTGGGGTCCTTCACGAAGAAGAAAAGATAGCGGCTGGTCGGAATGAAAATCAAATAAAGGCCAAATCCCAATAAGAGATTCACCAAGGTATCGATCGCCCCGTTCTCGGTGAAATCCACCATGAAAGAAGCGAAAGCCAAACAAGGGAGAGCCACCATTAAAACGATTTTGCTCAACACGAGCGACGCGGAATCCGGAAGCAGTTTTTTCCGAGCTAAGAAATAGCCCAGAAAAATCACGGCCAAGCAAGTTAAAACCGCACTCCAAAGCGCGGTCGAGGAAAGGGCCTTTAATAAGCTCGAAGATAAAGAAGCGTCGCCTTCAAGAACCATAAAATCCCTGCAAAAGTCCCCTCGATGGTCTTTAAAGGCATTCGTTTCGCCTTTAATGACGTCCTTAAGTATAACAAAAAGGAGGACTTATAAGATGAGGCGAGCGAAAAAAGAGGCTTTCATGAGCGGGCTAAAACATCGATTTTTTCGGCGCTGCTTTGTAGGGCTTTTTCTTCTTTCGGCGTAAGGCTCGTCAAGAAAGAGGTGCCATATTTCGAGAAAGGAATCCGGTAGATCCCCAGTTCATTGATCGCGTGGGCCAGCCATAAAGGAATGCTCTCCCCCACCTTGATTTCCAGAATGCACTGGTGTGGCGGCAAAAGGAGTTCGCCTCCGAGTTCGTTAAGGTGAAAGTTATCCCGCCGATAGGAAATCGAAGTGTCGATCGTCACCCGGCAGAAAACATCGAACGGGCGATTGACGAAAGCCATCCGGTCATATTGAATCACGCTCTTGGGATAAATCCCATGATGGCGGGCGATAAAGTCTTCCAGAACGTCAAGAAAACGGTCGTGCTGATATTTGCCATTCCGCTTCGGAACGATTTGACGAAAGACATAATCCTCATATTCCCTTTCGCTGAGAATAATGCGGCTCTTAAAGACGTCGCTTTGATATTTGTTCTTGAACTCAATGAAATAGATCGGCTTGGCTCCCCCATAACTCCTTAACCGCAATTTCTCTTTGTAAGTCGGATGATCGACGCTCCGCTCGACCACCGCATTGTCGCCGTCATCGAAATAGATGGTGTTAACTTGGTAATGGCCATTGTTGATTGCATAAGGATCGACGTCGAGATGTTCTTTTAATGCGGCCACGAGGAAAGGGACAAGTTTCTCGTCAAGAGGATACTTGTTTTCCGTCCGGCAGAAATTAACGATCGGGGCCGCCATAAACTTTTACTGCCTTTCCGCGTCGGAGACCACCACTTCAAGATTGCCATTATGCTCGCGAATTTCATCCATCAGAAGTTTGATCGTCTCGCCTTTTTTAAGCGAGACATCATAACGGATTTCATAAAGTTGACCATACTCAACGGTCCGAACTTCCTGAAGTTTATAGGTTAAGCAATGATGGGCAAAGATTGCTTCAAAGACTTCGGATTGGTTCAAATCCTCGGGAACCCGAATCCGGACCGAAAGGATTCCCCCCATGTCTTCGCCAAACTTGAAGGCGTGCAAAACCAATAAAATCAAGACCACGGCCAAACAGCTTAAAGCGCCATAGAGCGCATAGCCGATGCCGAAGACGATGCCGAGGACGCTGGCCAAGACCAAGTAAACCATGTCTTCAATCGCAAGTTTATCGCTCCGGAAACGGGTCAAGGCGACGCCGGCGGTCAAAACAACGCCCACCCGAATCGTATCGGAGGTTTCGAGTTCGCTATTGCGGGCATTGAGCAAACCCACCAAAGCAGCCATCGCGACCGGCACGATCAAAATGGCCATCGGCATAAACCGGGTATAGGCGTAGCCTCGCTTAATCCTTTTATAAACGAGCGCTAAAGCTAAGCCCGCCGCTAAGGCGATGAGCAAGCAGAGGGGATAAGCGAGCCAGGTTTCTAAAATATCATAAAACGACTTGAACGCGGTCATAGTGAGCCTCCTTGGACCTATTTCTACCTTATTAAGTTAAGAGGGGGCGCTTTTTGTTGGCGAAAATTGAAGAATAAATCATATCGTTTGCGCTTTCCTTCTCTTCGATGATAATTAAAGCGCCCCTAATTGGGGCCTTATGGAAGAAAAGAAATACAAAGTGAATGGCATGTTCTGCGCCGCTTGCCAACTTCACGTCCAAAAAGCCGCAGAAAAAGTCCCTGGCGTTGCCAAAGCCGAGGTCTCTTTATTAACCAACTCCATGGAAGTCACCTTCAATGGTGCCCCCAACGATAAGGCGATCGAAAAGGCAATCAAGGAAGCCGGTTATTCGGCTTCGCCCTTGGCTGACGAATCCTATAAAGCCCGCCGCAATGAACGGAAAAAAGATCTCCGCAAAACCCTGATCAAATTGATTTCCGCCGCCGTTTTGCTCTTGATTCTGATGTACTTCTCGATGGGAATGATGTGGGGTTGGCCGATGTTTAGCCCGATGATCGTCGACCTCGCCATCGAACTGGGTTTAGCCAGCGCCATCATCGCTATTTATTACCACTACTTCGTCTCCGGAACCATCTCCTTATTCAAAGGACACCCGACCATGCTGACCCTGATTAGCATCGGGAGCGGAGTTTCTTATCTTTATGGCCTTTACGTCTTCATCATGATGGCGTTAGGCAAAGGCAATAACGAGAATGTCTATTTCGAAGCAAGTGGCATGATTCTGACCTTAGTCTCCTTGGGCAAATACTTTGAGGCCTTAGCCAAGAGTAAGACGACCTCATCCATCGAAAACTTGATGGCTTTAGCGCCCGAAACCGCACTCGTTGAAAGCAATGGCGAAATCAAAGAGATCTTATCCAAAGAATTGAAAGTTGGAGATATTTGCCTCGTCAAACCCGGGGCCAGAGTCCCAACGGATGGCATTATAGTGTCAGGATACGGACATCTTGAAGAAGCCGCGATTACAGGCGAAGCCGTTCCGGTCTATAAAAAAGTCGGCGAAAAAGTCATCGGCTCGACGCTCAATACTTCTGGCTCCTTCAAAATGAAGGTAAGTGATGTCGGCGAAGACACCACGATCAACAAGATTGTCAAACTCGTTGAAGAAGCCGCCAATAGCAAAGCCCGTTTAGCCCAACTCGCGGATACGGTCTCCGCTTATTTCGTTCCGGTTGTCATCACGATTGCTTTGATCGTTTTCCTCGCGTGGGGATTCAGTTCTCAAAACTGGAGTCTCGCCATCAATATGGGCGTCTCCGTTTTGGTCGTTTCGTGCCCTTGCGCCTTAGGTCTCGCCACTCCTGTTGCGGTAATGGTGGGAACCGGCAAAGGAGCGGAGCATGGCATCTTGATCAAATCCGCCAGCGCCTTTGAAGACTTAGCCCGGGTTAAGGCCTTAGTTTTTGATAAGACCGGCACCATTACCAGCGGCCATCTTCATGTCTTATCCTATGCCCCAACGAAAGACGATCGGAGTCTTGGTGATGCTCTCTTATCCTTAGAAACGCTTTCGGAACATCCTTTAGCGGGCGCAACCGCTTTATTTCTCGAAAGTCAGGGCTATCAAAAGAAAGAAGTCCAGGATTTCGTTTATGAACCGGGCTTTGGCGTTTCGGGCAACATCGACGGCCATCACTTTGTGGCGGGCAATGCTGAGCTTTTAAAGAAAAATAACATCGAAATTGATAGCAAAACCCCCTTGGATTCGTCCTTGAACGGATCATCCCTCACCTATTTGGGGGAGGATGGCGCCTATGCGGGCTATATTGCTTTGGCGGATGAAATGAAAGAAGGAGCCAAAGAGGATATCGCTGCCTTAAGAAGCAAAGGCTATGAAGTTTATCTCGTCTCGGGGGATAACGAAGCTTCCGCGAATGCCCTTGCTTCAAGCGTCGGCATCACCCATGTCTATAGCGGAATTAAGCCCGAAGGCAAATTAGCGATCATCGACGGCCTACAAAAACAAGGGCAGATCGTCGCGATGGTTGGCGATGGGGTTAACGATGCCCCGGCGCTTGAAAAAGCGGATGTCGGCATCGCCATCGGTTCGGGAACGGATATCGCGATTGATTCCGCCGATATCGTTCTTGTGAATTCCTCACTCCACGATTTGGTCTCCGCCATCACCCTATCCCATAAGGTCGTCAATAACATTAAACTCAACCTTTTCTGGGCCTTCTTTTATAACTGCATCGGCATTCCTTTAGCGGCCGGCGCGTTCCACTACGCCAGCTATCCGCTTGATCTCAATCCAATGATCGCTTCGGGCATGATGGCGTTATCCTCCATCTGCGTTGTGCTCAACGCTTTAAGACTGAAGCTTGTAAAACTCAATTAGATTCCTAAGCCATCTATGGCATGAGCCCAAGCGCCGATGGCTTGGGCTTTTCTTGTATACTTGCTTTGCTTTATCTAATTATTTTTCGATGGCTTCTAAATTTAGTCAATAAACGTTTACTAAGTCATCTTTTAAAGAGCCTTAATATCGTTGAAAAGGCCCTTATTCTCTAGAATAATAATCTCGTCAACAATAAAGCCTTTTCCCTGTTTTCGGTATGGAGTTTCGTTAAATCTTCTTGATTAACGAGGCTTTGACCACAAAGAGAAAAACAGCGTCAAAAGAAACTGACTACCATTCTCTCCACTTCTACTTCAGGATTAAGTAGAACGGCCATCAAAAACTACAGGGCCAGATGACGGGACGATAGAAGTCTTTATTCAAGGGAGGATTCATCTTTTAATATGAAAAAGACACAAATTTTTCTAACGATGACAGCCGCATTTGCCTTAGGTATTGCCGGCCTTGGCACAATTCAAGCATCAAAAAATGCTTTAAAGACCGAAGCGACCGCTACAGCCGGAACCTATACCTACGATTTTGTTAGTGCCTTTTCGACTTACGCTAGTTCTTGGGACACCTCATATACCAGCCACACCATTTCAAGCACCGATCTCGGAACAGGCTTGCCATCGGCATCCATCGCTTTTGGGGCCGTGAATAAATCGACGAGCACTCTAACGACAGCACCTGTGGCTAAGAGCTCAAGTAACACTTTCACCTTATCTGAAAGTGGCTTCCAAATCACGGCAGTCGAAGTCGGATTTGTCCAATGGGGTAGCAAAAGCCAAACCGCTCAAGTTTACATCGACGGAAGCGCCAGTAAACTTTACAATAGTTCCTTAACCTTTGCCTCAAGCAAAGCGACGACCGGAAGTTTGGCCATCACAAGCAACGGAGTGACCGCAATACACTTTGATACCACAAACGCTTCTAACCAGGTTGGTTATTCTTATTTAAAAATCACTATCGGGAACCTTGTGGTTTCGCCCAAAGTAACCGTCTCTAAGCAAACTCTTTCCCTTCCTATCGGCGGAGCCGCTGATTCCTCTATAACAGCGACGGCCACAAATTTTTCTGGAACAGTTAACTGGACCGTCGCTTCATCCGACGAAACCGCAGCTACTGCATCAATCTCTTCTTCCGGTGTCATCACCGTCACCCCTTCAGCGACATTGAGTTCGGCCAAGTCTTCGACCCTTACCGTAACGGCAGCGTACTCTACTGAGACTGCAACAGCTTCTATCGCTTTAAATGTCGGCCAGTCTTTTGCCAAAATCACTACACTCGATAGTTTGGTCCCAGGATCACAGATTATTTTCCAAGATTCTTCTTCTTCGTATGTTGCGGGATCAATTCAAGGAAGTTATGACCGCAATTCCGTCTCGCTTTCTGGAGGAACGGACACTCTCTATAGTGATCCTTCTACCGGCATCTTCACTGTAGGAATTGGGGCCACTAAAGGCACTTACACTCTTCATGATAGTAATGGTTACCTTTATGCCACAGTTTCAGGAAGCTACAACGATTTGCTTTCCAAAACGACCCTTGATACAGATTGCTATTGGACCATCTCGGTCTCTAGTGGCGTTGCATCATTCGTCTCCACTTCTTCCACCGCGAATGGTTATTACATCGGTGTGACTGCAACAAAAACTGGCATTTATTCTACCGCCCATTCTGGGAGCATTTACCAAATCGCTTCAAGCAATGCCCTTTCTTCTATTACGATTGCGGGAACGCCAGTTCAGCAAACTGCTAATACCACATTTGATTCAACTGGCTTGACCGTAACCGCCACTTTTAGCGATAGTTCAACATGGGATGTGACGAATTGGGTTACTTGGACCCCAACCACAATCGCTTCCGAAACAACCGTCGCGACAGCATCCTTCACCTTTGCTGGAATTACAAAAACGAGCGATGTTACGGTTTCGGTCAAAACCACCACTTTATCCAGCATCGCTATTACCACTTCGCCGACAACAACTCGCTATAATTTGAATGATTCCTTTGATACAACCGGATTGGTCATCACGGCCACATACTCGGACAGTTCTACTTTGGATGTTACAAATCTGGCAACATTAAACCCCGCAAATGGCAGCACGCTTTCCACTGCGGGAACCACGCAAGTCACCGCAACTTACCTTGGCAAAACTGCTTCTTTCAATATTGTTGTCGATCCGTTGCATTTCACTTCTCTCGGTTTTAGCTCGGCGACAGACGGATTTGTAGCATCAACCATCGCTGGCGCTGCTCAAACGTATACCATTGCTAAAGACTCTCAACGTTGGACGCTCGGCGTCACTGGGTCTTCATCGTCACTAAACGTCTATGCACCTAGCGCACAGACCATCAGCGGCACTAGCTACTTCCCTGAACAGATCGGAAATTCTACCAATGCAGCCTCCACAATCACTCTTCGTTCTGGCCTCATCAAAGGAGCAACGAATTCCGAAGTCAAAATTACGAAAGTACAAGCGAACTTCATTGGCGCATCGTCGACTAGCGCAGCGACGGTTTCTTGTACAGTTGGTTCTACGACCGCTTCAAGCACTGTAGCCTTAAGCGGCAGCTCTGCCATTACCGCCGCCAAATTCTATTTTGATTCAGGTGCTTATGGGCATATAACCATTAATTTAAGTGGCATCGCTAAGGGGATTAAAATCATCAACATCCTCGTGACGGGCGAAGCCGATTCTTCCGACACCGGAAAAGCCTATGCCTTCGCTCATGATGTTGAAATGGCCGATTCGTGCACCACGAGCACTATTTCCACAGTCTATTCCAATTTAAAAACCGCCTATGATGCCTTGAGCGCCACCGCTCAAGGCATTGCCGATGCCATCAAGATCGATGATTGGGCCGACGGCAGCGCTTCGATTGCGACTGCGGACCGTTGCTCGGTTAGCGAAAAGATGGCAGCGATGAAAATCAGAGCCGGAGCAGGAAGCGGTGCTTTTAGGTTCTCCGCCATGACAGAAGACAACAAGAGTTCGTTAATTTATACGATCTCATTGCTTGGGGCCGCTGCTTTTGGTGCCTTCTTCTTCCTCGCCAAGAAGAAAAAGCACAACGCCTAATCTAAGCTAACGCCATCAAGAGACCTCGAAATGATTCGGGGTCTCTTTCTTTTTTTAAATAGTGAAAAAGAGTGAAGTCCGAAAAGGCCGATAAAACCAACGAAAAATCTTAGGCTCAACTCTTGAGCCTTGATGTGCTAAAAATGATATCGTATATTATCAATGTCAATTAGCGTTGAGAAAGATGAACTAGGCGAGGTTCATCTTTTTCTTTTCATCAATCTTTAAGCATCTTTTTATCACTACAAGAGGAGTCGTGCTATGCTTTTGCTGTACCAAAAAGGGAAGGATCAGAATTATGTTTGGACACAAAAAAGAAGTCTTCAGTCAGAAAATCAAAGTCTCGGGAATGAAATGCATGATGTGCGTCAAGCACGTCAACGAGGCTCTTGCGGCTGTCAAAGACGTCAAGAAAGTCGAAGTATCTTTATCCGAAGGCACGGCCGTCATCACTTCCACTCGCCAGTTGAGCGAAGATGAGCTCAAGGCCGCCATCAGTGCCGCGGGATACGGCTACGAAGGCCTTGCTGCCTAAAAGCAATATCTTTGCAAACCAGGGCTAAAAGGATGTTCCTTTAGCCTTTTTTCTTTACAAACACTAGCCTCGTTTGCCTTTTTCCCCTCTTGGTGTTAAGGTGCTTTCGAAGAAGGCTCTCTTATGGCAACTTTCATTGAAAAAGCCGATTTGATCAAAGAAGCAGTTCAAAAAGAACAAGGAACGGATCCCATTGTGATTGCCAAACACCTGATGCATCTTCCGGGCATCAGCATGCACGGACCAGAACATCACATGCTCGATGGCTCCGCTTTCTTGAGGGCTTACCAAAACGCTGGCGGAGTGATTGATCTCCCGAAAGCGCTCGATGAACTCGAAAAAAGAGCGTATCTCATGCCGGGCGCGACGTGCGGCTATTGGGGCGTCTGCGGAAGCGCGGCTTCCGTTGGAGCGGCCTTAGCGATCATTCATGGCACTGGGCCATTAAGCGATAACGACTTTTATAAAGATAATATGCATCTCACGTCGAGAGCCTTGGAGAAGATTGGTGACATCGGTGGACCCCGCTGCTGCAAGCGGAACGCCTACATCTCGTTAACGGAGGCGGCCAAATTCGTGGAGGAACGTTACCACATCAAAATGACGATTGCCCCATTCAAATGCGAATTTTCTCCGCAAAACCCCACTTGTTTGAAAACGAAGTGCCCCTATTATCCTCAATAAGAGAAGACACCGGCATTCGCTTCGACGTAAGTCGGAACGTCTTTCGCCTCTAGGAGCAGCGATACGCTGCTCTTTTTCGTCGTGGTGTCATAGTAGAACAGCGAACTTGATGTCGTGAAAGAGGAATAATCCGTCGTACCATCGGGCTTACAGGAATTCGTCACTTCTTTGCTCCGATCCGTAACCACGGTTGCTTTGGAAGTCCCACAACTCACCAACACATCGCCAAAAGACTTGATCGCCGTGCCTTTATAGGTCGAATCGTTGGTCACGAGTTGTGGGTTCTTGCAGCCTGAGAAATAATTGGCTTCGCTAAAGCAATAGGCATTGGCCCGGATATCTTGGCAGGTCGTGCAATCAAGGTAATAGTTATTGTAGAAATGCATATTCGCCTGACGTCCGAGAGGAAGACGAGACGAACACTTCCAATACTTATTGTGATGGAAGGTCACGTTCTCCGTATAAGCCTTATCGCTGCCGCCGATTAAACCCGTCTTATGGCAGTTATAGAAGATATTGTGATCGGAGGTAATGTTATGAAGGAATTTGATATCGAATTCTCCATCACCATCGCCTTTGTCTTGCTCATAGGTTAAATCCCAATGGTTGAGTCCACGGTTGAAGCGACAATGATGGAGCCAGAAGTTATGGAAATCCATATTCGTGTTGCTTCCGCCTTGGAAAGAGCAAGCATCCTCGACATTGTTTTCAAAGAGGAGATTGCGGACTTCGATCGAATTGCCTTTGCTCCAGGTAAAGCCCCATTGCTCTAGGGCCGCATCCGCGGTGATGCCTTCCACCGTCACGTTGGCGGCGCCGCTCACATCGCACATATTGAAATAACTATCGGTGTCAGCGGTCGCGGTGACTTTGTTATAAGCAAAAACATAGCCCGAAGAAGAACAAGCATTGGCAGTCTTGTTCCAATAAGTCTCGGCATTAGAAGAGCCCATCGCTTTGACGGTCAGCCCTTTAAGGTTCTCTGCGTATTTGGTTTCTAAGGAATTCTCGTAATACGTCGGATCGTCATAAGGCTTCCCTGACGAGATCGTCTTGCTTTGGAATTGGTTGGTCGTAATGACCCCTTTGATTCGGACATCCAGAGGATAAGAGGACTTGCTCTGAGCCTGGAGGATCGCGACTAACCCGGTATAACTTTTGCCTCCAAGAGTGGCCGTAACCGTATTCTTCGTCGCATCGTCCACAGTCACTACGACAGTATTGGCTTTTAAAGTCCCATCATCGTTATAGGCCCCAACCCCACCGCTATAGCCGCTTCCGAAATGGGCGTACCCACTCCGATTATAGGAGCTCACCGCTAGATTATTCACGGTAGCGGTTTCGCCACTGCTTTGTCCGGTAATCTTTACATCATAACTTCCGCTCTTTAATCCCAAAATCCTTGCAGAATCCCCTTCGATTAAAGAAGAATCGACGGAAAGATAGTTGCTCGAAGAGCTAAGTTTATAGAAAAGTGAATAACTGGTATCCGTGGTCTTTGAAGTCCAGCGGAGTCCAATGCTCTCCGCCAAAGGGGTAGCAACAAGGACGATCGATGAACTGCTAGACGGGCTCGAAGAGGACGACTGGGCGGAAGACGAATTACTCGAACTCGAGGATGAGCTTGAGGACGAACCCTTGGAACTCGATGACGAGCTGCTGGAACTTGAAGGTGAACTACTGGAACTCGAGGAAGAACTACTAGAACTGGATGAAGAGTTGCTCGAGCTCGAAGATGAACTACTGGAACTCGAGGAAGATACGGCGGTAGAACTTGCCTCGCTTGAGTTCGAAGAACTTCCTTCCGAAGAAACGGCTTCAGAAGAGACGATCATTGACGAAGAATCCGAGTGGTCATTCGAGGAAGAAACATCCGTAGAGCTTGAGCTCTCAGGAGATGAAATAAAGCTTGAAGAAGAGACCCCGCGCAGGGATCCGCAGCCGGAAAGGGTCAAAATCGAAACTGATAAGAGTAAGAGAGAATGTGATTTTTTGATCATAAAACGTCTACTTTCCAGCCCCAGCGAATAGTCTAGCGAGTTCCAGGGAAAAATGCGTTGTGTCTAAAGAACAAAACCATCCGCACCTCATTAACACAAGGGATCAAATAAGGGACGAGAGGGTTCGGGGCGTTTAGAGAAAGTCAGCGATCGTTTTCGGATTTCACCCAAATCAAAATAGAGACCCCGCCATTTAATTTCAGACTCGTTCCGCCGCTTTTCTTCGTTGCCATACCCATAAAAGTTTCTAACGGCAGGTTGATAGGTAAAGGGGCCGATATTGATCGTCCCCGTATGACGGCGAGCCGACCGGCCGAACAAAGCAAATATTTCCTCTCGAGAGGCAAAAGCTGCCCGGACATCATCGCCATAATAAACCGCGTCAACTCGCCTGCCGTTCGGTTCAAGACCGCGAAAGACAAACCGCTCCAAACAGGGAAAGACAATTTCCTTTTTTGACAAATAATGGCTCGCTTCCAAAAAGTAGGAATTCATAACCCGCCGCAAATCGTTGGAAGTAAAACGTGTCGGGCCAGTCCCATCGAGGGTCCCATCGCCATAATGAAAGTAGACAATCGTTTTTAGGATGTGATCATTGACGCCGAGCGATCTCAAAAACGGAATGATCGTGGCCAAAGATTCTTCATGAACAGAAACGGATCGACCGCTTTTGACCGAGATAAATTTGATTTCTCCGTTGAGAGTCAAAATAAGATCCGGTTTCTCATGAAGATGACCTTTTTGGCAAGAGAGGATTCCTTCTTGCCCCGGAAAAAGAAAATGGACAAATTCTCTTAAGGGCCCCTTTAGCGACGAAACCGGAACCCCATTTAATTTAGAAATAAGCAAAAATTCGTTCTCGATGCCTTGGTTTTCCATAGAAGAACCTCCACTTATCAATAGACAAGAAAAGGGAGGAAATGCCCTAGAATTTTTAAAATTCGAGAGGGTCAGGAACTCACACGGTTCTCATAGAATAGGAAAAATTAAGAAGACATCGATGCCTTTTCTTTTCTTCGCCGATAAAGAAATTCGTGAAGAATTTCATGAAGATTCCCATTATCGCCCCAGAAAAAAAGCCCTCAACGAGGGCTTGTTTTTGTTGTCTGGGGCGGATAGTGGGAATCGAACCCACGCATGGCCGGTTCACAGCCGGTTGTGTTAAACCTCTTCACCATATCCGCCAGCGGGTAATAGTCTACTCAACTCCGCGACATTCCGCAAGTTATTTCAAAGCCTGCTGGCTCTGGTGAAGAGCTTCTTTCCAAATGGGAAGTTCGCGGGCTTTCACCAAATTCGGAAGTTTTCCAGCCGGAACGCCTTCATAATGAGCGATCACTTCATCGAGCGGAAGCCAGAGGGTCTCTTGAATCATGTTGTCCCCCGAGGAGACGAAATGCTTTCCAAGATAATCCCCTTCTCTTAGGCAAAGGAAGTAATGCTGATGGTTCTCGCGTCCGATCAGGTTATAGAAATCGTCCACATAGCCGATTTCTGCAAGGATTCTCACCTCGTAGCCTAATTCTTCCCGGCATTCGCGGACCACCGCTTGCTCCGGATTTTCACCTTGGTCGATCCCACCGCCAGGCGTCTCGAAATAATCGTAATGACCAAACAAATCGTTTCGCACGATATGATGAACGGCGAAGTGACCATGGCCATCGCTGACGAGGGCACGCGAAATTTCACGGACTTCTCGAATGGCTTGATGAGGATATTCCTCATCGCTAAGGCTAAGGATTATTTTCATAGCCTCCTATTATCTACCCTTGAAATTCACTTGAAAAGGTAGACAATAACGCGGTATGGCAGTACGAAATCGTTTTTTGGCATTCTTCTATCGGCTCTTCCTCCTCGCAATCGGAGGCTACGCCTTATATCTCCTCTATAAGTATCACACGCAAGACGTGAACGATTGGACGAGACCGTTTTATTATTTCGATTTTCAAACGCTTCTGGTCGCGTTTGTCGTGATCTTCGCTGAGGTGATCGCCAACGCCATTGGCTTGCCCAAGAAAACGAATGGCGTCGTGCCGGGGGTCTGGAGCCCGATACTCCTCGCATCCTTATCTTATGTCCTCTTCGATATCGTGGTTTACGCCACCGACGTTTGGGCCAAAGGCGGCCATTTCTTTCTTGGCACCAGCATCAACTTCATGCTGTTTAGCAAAATCATCTTCCCCGCCTTATTCTTAGGCGATTATCTTCTTTTTGGCGAAAAAGGCACCGTCAAATGGCGCCATCCCATTTTCTGGGAGCTTTATCCTTTATTCTATTTTGCCTTTTCTTTGCTCGTTAATTTGGTCTGGGGGCATGGCTTCTGGGCGGTCGACTTCTTCAATAGCGGTATCTTTATCGCTTCCAAGTCCGTCTTCGCCGGCAATGGCGGATGGAATGGGGTCGTGATTTGTTCATTCTTAGCCTGGATGGGCTACTTCCTTATCGCTTATCTTACGGTGTTCTTCAACGGGCTATATGCCGGCGCGTACCGCCGGAGAGACCCGAACGACATCATTTGACGAAATCCGCTTTTTCCTGACGATAGACGGCGACCCGAGCCGTCGTTTTCTTTAACGGCAGATCCTCATCGTCATCGTGATCATAGATAAAGCCCTGTTTCTCAATGACGTGACGACTTCTCGTATTACGGACGTCCGCTTTCATGATGGCGTAATTAAAGCCCGCTTTAAAATACAAGAAAGACAAGACGGCATGGAAGGCTTCGCTCATGTAGCCCTGCCCCCAGGCGTCTTTTTCCAAACAATAGCCCACTTCAAAACCTTTGTCCTCATAGACTGCCACCACATCGATCGAACCGATGATTCGACCTTCTTTGGTGATGGCCCAGGCGTAATGATAAGGCTTGACTTGGTCCCCCATCTTAAACGCCAAGAACGCTTTGGTCGCATTCAGATCGGGATGAGGATTCCACGTCAAATAACGACAGACTTCCTCGTCATGGCAATACGAAGCGAACATCATCTCGGCATCGCCGGCTTCAAAGCTCCGCAAATAGAGCCGTTCGGTCTTCAGGGGTTTTGCGTTCACTTCCATGTCCTTAATTATACGAAGGATTTGCAGGGAATTCTACATTTCAACACGTTCAATCGGTCCTTCGGCATTGAGCTCTTTTGCCTTGAGTGCGCTCAAGGCATAGATCAATTTCAAATGCCATTGCCCGTCGTTTTCAATCTCGAGCGCCACTTTCGTAAACTCCCCTTCTTTGAGGTACTCCTTGATCAAGAAAAGCGTTTTCTTGCTGGCACAATACGAGGCGTAATCCGGACGCTTGATAATCCGAGAAGCCTCGCTCAGTCTTGAAAGATAGATACTCGGCCACTTAGCGGCCATCTCATCGACATCCTTCGCCGTCATGTAAATCCAGACATCGCCACCGAGGTCTTTCCCAATCGCTTTTTCCACCGCTCGGTTGATGCGGCCGAGTTTCACCGGTTCTTTATCCATATAAAAATATTTTTCCTCCACTTCATATAGACGCTTTCTTCTCTCTTTTGCCCTTGAAGTTTTATACTTAGAACATGATTCACTACGATAAAAAAGACGAAACCTCCTATGCCTTAGGCACAACTCTCTCCTTCGAGGCGCTCTTAAGGAAGAGCGAAGCGGTCAAACGCGTCTATGTTTCCCCGAAACAAAACCGCGATGAAACCTACGCTAAACTCAAAGCCCTCTGCGCCGCCAACAAGATCCCGCTTATCGAGAATAACGAGAAACTTTTTGCCTCGGCCGACAAAGAAAACGTTATGGTAATCGCCGAAATCAGCAAATTCCAGACCCCACTTGATCCCACGAAGAATCACGTGGTTCTCGTCCACCCCTCCAATATGGGCAACCTCGGAACGATCATGCGGAGCTCCGCCGCCTTCTCCATTGGCGGCTTAGCGATCATCCACCCCGCTGCCGATGCCTTCGACCCGAAAACCATCCGCTCCTCAATGGGGGCGATCTTCTCGCTTCCTTTCTCTTATTTCGACTCTTTCGAAGACTATCAAAAAGTTGCGGGGACTCGCGCATATTATCCCTTTATGCTTCAAGCGAAAAAGAGTGTCCGTGACATCACGAAAGAAAAACCCTATTCCCTCATCTTTGGTAACGAGGCAACAGGGTTAGATCAATCGTTCTTGAACGTGGGGACGCCGCTGATCATTCCGCAATCCTCGAGCGTCGATTCGCTCAATCTCGACAACGCGGTTTCCATCGCGTTATACGCTTTTGCGGATTAATATCGCCTGCAAATCCCCATCGGATTTATTTTTTATCGTTTAAGGCCAAGACACCATCGAGGGCCCCTTGAATCGTGGTCTCTTTGGATTCATGGCCGTATTTATCGACGTCTGCGGCATCGCGCAGCTCATGGGTCAAGCAGGACGGGCCACCGATGCAACCCCCCGTACAGGCCATTCCTTCAATGAAGTTAAAGGGCGGATTTTCGCCTTTGAAGGCATTGAGCGCCAGTTTGCATTGATCTAAGCCCGACACCGTCTTCGGGGTCACGATAAAGGAAGAGTTCTGTTCTTTTAAGGCTTCTTTGACTGCTTCAGAAAGACCGCCACTCCGGGCGAAGATTCGTCCGAAATAAGAGGCGTTGTCCAACGGCGATTCCTCTAAGCTCGGCAAATCGATATCCTCGGCATCAAAGAGGGCCTGAAGTTCCTCAAAGGTGATGACGCAATCGACATACGGCTTCGATTCTTCGCGGAACATCTCCATTTTCTTGGCGATGCAGGGTCCGACGAAAACAACCTTGCAGCTCGGATCGAGCTCTTTTAAATACTTGGCGATCCGCGCCATCGGGGAAAGATTCGAGGAGATTTTGTCTTTGATCTCGGGAAAAGAGGTCTCGACGTAACGTTTAAACGCCGGGCAGCACGAGGAGGTCAACGAGCCTTTCTCGGCGAGTTCTTTGGCTTCTTCGTAGGCCACCATATCGGCGCCTAAGGCCGCTTCCACGACATCATGGAAGCCTAAGCGTTTAATCCCGGTGATGACTTGCGGGAGTTTGGCGTAATGGAACTGGCTTGAAATCGAGGGGGCCACCACCATATAGGCTTTCGGCCCACCTTTTTTAGAGGCTTCGGCGATATCGATGCAAGGGAGAATATAGCTCTTGTCCATGATGGCCCCGAAAGGACAGGCATAGGAGCAGGCCCCGCAGCGGGTGCACTTGCTCTCGTCAATCGAAGAGATATTGTCTTCTCTTTTATGGATCGCTTTGATCTTGCAAGCCATTTCACAAGGTCTTTGATGGTTGATGATCGCCCCGAATTGGCAGGCTTTGGCGCAAAGACCGCAGTTGACGCATTTGCCCTTATCGATGTGGGCCCGCAAATGCTCATCGAATGAGATGGCCTTCATGTGGCAAGCCCCGGCGCAGCGGTGCGCCAAGCATCCGCGGCAGGCATCGCTCACTTCCATCCCGCCGATTGGACATTGATCGCAAGCAGGCTCAATGACTTCCAGAATATTGGGATTGTTCTTATCGCCGCCGATGGCGAGTTTAACCCGTTCGGCCGCAATCGCCCGTTCCTTATAGATGCAGCACCGCATTGTCGGCTTCGGGCCCGGCGAAATAATCTTCGGGATCGAAAGCAAGTCCTCGGAAAGAGTGCCCTTAAGATAGGATTTGGCCACTTCTTTGAGGACGCGGTACTTGAGTTCTTGAACTTGGGTGTCGAATTTGATCATGGGATGCTCCTTTTTAGAAATAGGCGACTTTGATGTGTTTGCCCATCGCTTGCAAATATTTGGTGAGCTCGCTCACGAGCTGCATCTTCATCGAGATATTGATCTGCAAACGCGGATCTTGATGAGCGGGGTTGACCGCACAGCCAACGTAGAAGGAAATGTCGGTGGCTTCTTCGAAGAGAGCTTCCGCCAATAACGAGGCTCCATCCTGGCGGAACGACCAATCGAAATAGGCTTGGTTATTGCCGAGATAATCTTTGGCTAAATCGACGAGCTTATTGAGGGTAATGACACCCTCGGTCACCAAATCCACCCCTTTGATATGGGAGATCGGCGGAATCTTCGGGTCGACATAATCCAAAGACGTCTCGATCGTTTGGTGCAGATAGCGGGCGCACACGTGGGCGGAGGTCCCGCCCGAGACGAGGTGCTTGCCCCCTTTGGAGAAGAAAAGGGACATCATCTTGTCATCGTCAGCCGGATTCGTCGCCGGACCGACGAGGAAGGAGACGTTTTCCCGCTTCCGGCGCCGTAAGACCAAGGAAGTCGTATCGTCGCCCGGACGATTATTATAGAGAAGGGAGCAATGCTCAACCAGCAAGGTGGCAAGATTTTTGCTGGAGATGCTCTTCGCGTAAAGACCTTCCATATAGGAACGGATCTCTTTGAGGGTCCAACCAAAGTTCAAGCTTTCGCCCACCCCGGCATAGACCGCTCCATCACTCACGAGAATCAGAGTGTCAAAGTCGTCGAGACTGAGGATGCTCGAGTTGATTTTCTTTCCTTCAACCAATAAGGAGTCCCATTTTATGGGTACGACTTTCCCCTCATGGATCAAAATCGGCTCAGGGTTATCGTAGTTATAAATGGACAGAGTGAAATCGGCGTTGGCGTGCAAGACCGTAAAAGTGCTATAGGCCACGTTGCCCCGATCTTTGGCAATCGGCAAGGTCCGCACCAACGAGGAGACGGATTCCCTTAGGGAAAGCCCGCCATCGATCATGGTGGAAAGCATGCTCGCGGTCAAAGTCGACAGGATGTTGGCTTTGACGCCGCTTCCGAGGCCATCCGCTAAAACCAAGGTCAAAGATCCATCGTCTTTTTTGACGATTTCAACATGATCCCCGCACAGTTCCTCCCCCACTTTATTGAGGGAAAGGTAACCGACTTCATATTCGCTATCGAGACTATTCATCCTTATCCTCTTTGTTCAGCGTCGACTGGAGTTTCGTCAAAGCAAGTTTCGTCTCGGCCGTCGATTCGCCTAATAACGAGGCGATTTCCTGAACCGCCCGCATGTTCTTCTCGATGACTTCCGAGGTGATCTTCGCGGTGGCTTTAACCATTTCACGGTCTTTTTGCTGCTGCTTTTCTTCATTCGTCACGTCGCGGTAGACCGCGATGATGATATGGAAACGTTCATCGTAAACGATCGTCGCGTAAAGGTAGCGTTCGTAATCCGGCAAATAAATCTTCTTGCTCTTGATCGGCGTGCCGCCTAAGGCTAAAGAATAAAGCGTGCAATCGAAGAGCGAGGCGACGTTTTTGCCGACCAGATCTTTGGCGTTTTTGACGCCCACGAGCTCTTGAAGAGCGGGATTAGCCAGCTGAATCACGAAGTTCTCATCGCAAACCAAAATCGGATTGAGCGTGCTTTCGACGATGTTGTTTGAGAAACTCTTGGCCCGTTCCATCAAGAAGGGCAAGCACATCTCAAGATTGGCTTTGCCATCGAGCACCGCGATCGCTTTATCGCGGCAAGTCGGATAACCGCAGCTTGAGCAATTCAGCTCATCTTTTTTGGTGCTCTTGCCGATCGAGTGGAGCACCCCGAGGATTTCTTCTTCGCTATGCTCTTTTTTCTTGAGGGCAAAGCCGGGCATCCGCTTTTGAAGTTCGCCATAGGAATAATCGCGAACATCGAAGTCTTTCTTTCCGGCGGCGTGATGAATCGCCAGATACGACGAAACGATGCTGCGGGCGGCGGGGTTAATGGCAGGGCCATTGACGCAGCTCCCCTGGCATGAGGACATTTCGATGAAGGCGTGATGGACTTTGCCCGCGAGGATGTCTTGGATCGCCGCGATGCACTCTTCCATTCCCGCCACTTCTAAGTAGGTCAGTTCGGGATTGTCTTTCGCCATCGTTTCCAAAATGCCGCCTTCGGTCGGGAAAAGACGAGCCAAGCTCTTTTCGATCACCGCCGGATTCGTTTCTTTCTCTAAAACAACGCTCTTCTCTTGCATCCAGCGTTCGAGTTCCAAGAACGTCAAAACACCATCAACATAGCCCGGATACATCTCGATTTCATTCTTTTTGCTGATGCAAGGCCCCAAGAAGATGACCTTGGCGTTAGGATGGCGGGCTTTGATGTCCTTGCCATGGGCGAGCATCGGCGAAAGAACATCGGCTAAATATTGGGACGCTTCGGGATAATGCTTCTCGATCAAGAGGTTGACCGAGTGACAGCAGGTTGAAATAATGACGTCCCGTTTCGGATCGTGGCAAAGTTGATCGTATTGTTTTTTGACGATCGTCGCTCCGATCGCGGTTTCTTCCACGTCAGCGAAGCCCAGTTGGAGCAAGGCTTTTTTCATCGTGGCGAAACTCACGCCCGGAAAGGCGGACAAAAAGGAGGGAGCCAAAGAAGCGATGACTTCGGAATTCGACGAAATAATCGCCTGAACGGCGGGAACATCATCGCGGATGATCTTGCATTCTTGCGGGCAAACAAGATAGCATTTGCCGCACAAAACGCATTCTTCCGCAATCAAGGACGCTTGACCATTCTGAAAAGAAATCGATTTGGTCGGGCAGTTACGAATACACTTATAACAGCTACGGCAATCGTTTTGTTTGCTCACTAAAGCGTTGCTCATCCTCGCGCCTCCTTTTTCTTTTGAAAAACTACTTCAATAACGGCATGACTTCTTTGTCGAAGAACGAAGAAACCGTCGCCGGGGTGACCCCGGTGACGAGTTTCTCATTGACTTGGACGGAGACGCCATCATAGCCGCACTTGCCAAGGCAAAACGCAGCCTTAAGCTCAACCTTGTCACTCAGGCAACGTTTCTTCACCTCTTCGGCGAAAGCCTCAATGACGTCATGCGAGCCTTTAAGATGGCAGCTCGAACCGACACAGATAGCAATCTCTACCATAGTTAATTTCCTTTATAAGCGTTCATCATGATCTCTTCCATCTCACTCACGAGCGGTTCGCGCGGGTTAGCCGGCGTGCACTGATCTTCATAAGCGAGATAGGCAATCTTTTCCAGGTTGCTCTTCCAAAGAGTCTCATCGGGCACGAGCGAAGCAAAGTTCATATCAATGCCGATGCTCTTGCCTAATTCCAACACCGCATCAGCGAGAACTTTCGTTCCCTCTTCCGGCGTGTCGGCTTTTAAGCCCAGCATGTGGCAAATATCAAGATACTTCTTGTCGCACTGATACTCTTCGTATTTCGGCCAAAGCGCTAATTTGGTCGGGACGCTACCATTATAGCGGATAACGTGAGGAAGAAGAATCGCGCAAGTGCGACCATGGACCAAGTGGTATTCAGCGCCAATCTTATGGGCCAAAGAGTGAACAAGCCCTAAGAACGCGTTGGCGAAGGCCATGCCGGCGATCGTCGCGGCATTGTGCATCTTCTCGCGGGCTTCGAGGTCGTTACGGCCATCTTTGACGGCGCGGGGAAGATAAGCAAAGACCAACTTAATCGCCTCAAGGGCTAAGCCATCGGTGTAATCGCTGGCCATCACCGAAGTGTAAGCCTCAATCGCGTGGGTGAGAACATCCATGCCGGTCTCGGCAGTCGATTTGGCCGGAAGATTCGTCGTGAATTCCGGATCGACGATCGCGATGGAAGGAGTTAAAGAGTAATCGGTTAAGGGATACTTCTTGCCATTGGCTTTATCGCTGATGACGGCAAAGGGCGAAACCTCGCTGCCGGTTCCCGAGGTCGTCGGGATGCAGATGAGCTTGCTCTTCCGTCCGAGTTCCGGATACTTGAAGGCACGCTTGCGGATATCCATGAACTTCTGTTTGAGGTCATCGAAATTGACTTCCGGATGCTCATAGAAGATCCACATGCCTTTGGCGGCATCCATGCTCGAACCACCGCCGAGAGCGATGATCGTATCGGGCTTGAACTGATTCATGATTTCGACGCCCTTGCGGACGGTCGTGATATCGGGATCGGGCTCGACTTCGGCAAAGAGCTGATAGGTGACCGGATTGCGGCGCAAATTCAATTCATCGATGATCTTATTCAAGAAACCGAGTTCCACCATCGAGTGGTCGGTGACGATGAAGACCTTGCCGACGTCCTTGCACGAACGGAGATATTGAATCGAGTTGCGTTCGAAATAAATCTTTTGCGGGACTTTGAACCATTGCATGGTATTTCTCCTTTTGCCGATTTTCTTGATGTTCAGTAAGTTGATGGCGCTGACGTTGCCGCCAACCGAGTTGTGGCCATAGGAACCACAGCCGAGAGTCAATGAAGGCAAGAAGGAGTTATAGACGTTGCCAATTCCGCCAAAGGTCGACGGCGAATTCCAGATGATACGGAGTGCTTTGACGGTGTCGCCAAAAGCATCAGCCATCGCTTGCGTTTTGCAATGGATCGCCGCGCTGTGGCCTAAGCCACCAAACTCCAACATCTTCTCGCACAGGGCAAAGCCTTCGGTGCTGTCTTTGACTTTATAGAAGCCTAAGACCGGCGAAAGCTTTTCGCGCGATAACGGCTCTTCCGGTCCGACCGAATCGAGTTCGACCGCGATGATCGAGGTGCCTTCGGGAATCTTGAAGCCTGCTTTTTCGGCGATCCAACTCGGCGACATTCCAGCGACATCGGCGTTCAATTTGCCATTCTCAACACCAGGTTTGCCGCTTTCGACGCCGAACATGAACTTCTCGAGCAAATGCTTTTCTTTCGTCGAAGCGAAGTAGGTTCTGAACCGCGCGAATTTCGCCTTCATGCTGTCGTAAATCGAGGCATCGACAAACACGGCGGATTCACTGGCGCAGATCATGCCATTATCGAAGGCTTTGCTGAGAACGACGTCATTGACGGTCTCATCCTGATCGCAAGTTTCGTTAATGTAGCAGGGAACGTTGCCCGCCCCAACGCCGAGCGCGGGTTTGCCGCAGCTATACGCGGCCTTGACCATCGCGTTGCCGCCGGTGGCTAAGATCGTCGAGATGCCAGGATGATTCATTAAAGCGTCGGTCGCTTCCATGGACGGATGCTCAACCCATTGAATGCAGTTTTCCGGCGCACCGGCTGCAATCGCGGCATCGCGCATCACAATAGCGGCAGCCTTCGAAGACTCTTGGGCTTTCGGATGGAAAGCGAAGATCACCGGGTTGCGGGTCTTGATGCAAATCAAAGACTTAAAGAGGACGGTCGCCGTCGGATTGGTCACTGGGGTAATGCCACAGACCACGCCAACCGGTTCGGCGATTTCGGTAATGCCTTCGACCGGGTCTTCTTTGATGACGCCCACGGTCTTGGTGTGCCGCATATTGTTGACGACGTATTCGCAAGCGAAGAGGTTCTTCGTCGCCTTGTCTTCGAAGACGCCACGCTTGGTCTCTTCGATTGCTTTGCGGGCCAAATCACCATGGTGATCCAACCCAGCGACGGACATCTTCGCGACGATAAAGTCAATCTTCTCTTGATCGAAGTTCGCGAAATCCGCTAAGGCTTTAAGACCTTTTTGGACCAAGTCATTCACTTCCGCTTGCGCGGGCGAAATCCCTGCAGAAACCGCTTCTTTTTCGTTTTTCGGGGCCGCCTTTAAAACAACCCCTTCTTTCTTTTCAGCCATATGGTTTTATTCCTCCTCTAATAATTGAGAGTTAAGTCGATGCGACAAGACGGCTAACGACGAGGCTAAGTTCACGTTTTCCACAACGATGTTGTCGGGAACGTTAATGTGGGTCGGAGCGAAGTTCCAGATGGCTAAGGCACCGCTTTTAATGGCAATGTCCACAACATCCTGCGCCGCTTGGGCGGGAACCGTCACGATCACGATGTGGGCGTTTAATCTCGGCAAGAGGTTCGGAAGCTTATCAAGCGGGAAGATTTCCTTGCCGCCGATGCTCATCCCCACTTTGCTGGCGTCAACATCGAAGCCGGCAAGAATTTTCAAGCCCATTTCTTCGAAGTTCGGGTAATTGAGTAACGCGCCGCCGAGGTGACCAGCGCCAATCACCACCGCCGTCGTCGAATCGCGATAGCCTAAGAAACTTTCCAAGGTATCGATCAACTGGTGGATGTTCCGCCCCTTCTTCGGGCGACCCGCTTCATCGCTGACGGCTTGGAGATCTTTGCGAATCTGTTCCTCGCTGTAGCCGAGTTCCTTCGCGATTTTTGGCGAAGAGACATCTTCGACTCCTTGCGAAGCGAGCTCCTTGAAGTACTTCAAATAAATCGGATACCGTTGCAGCTGGTTTTTGCTGAAGCTTTTCATGCGCATCCTCCTTTTCGGTATTCTTTTACCGACAATAGTGTAGCAACAGGAAAAGGAGAAAGCAACATTTTCGGTAAATTTTTATCGAATGTGGTAAAGAAAGCAATTACAAATCGACTTTATCGAAGTTCTTTTCGGCTTTTTCTTCGCCCAAAGCGGTCAATAAAATATAGATGAGAATTCCGCCGAGAAGAATGCCGCCTTCTGTGAGTTTAAACACCATCGTGCTGTGGTCGTAATTCAGGGATAAATTCACGATTGCTTCCGCTCCGGCTCCCAGGCCTAAGACAAAAAGGCCAATCATCATCGAAATAAAAGGCGGCCAATTCACTTTGGCGGGGTTCTTGTAATACCAGGGCAAAATCACGACATTGAAGACGGCGAAGGCCAACAAGGCAAACCCATAAGCCCCCATCGTGGGCTGGACCGCCAAAGTGTAATTCGCGGTCGAGGGATCGGTTCCGATCATCATCGGATCGATATAAAGGATTTTGGCTACCGCACAAGGAATGGAAATGAGAATCGAAGCAAGCTCAAGCATAACAATCAGAAGGGTTTTGCCTTTGACCACGTCTTTTTTCCGAATCGGGAGCATCGCCGTATATTGCAAGTCCTGATCGGCCAAAGCTCGCGGAAAAATCGTGGTAATGCCGCTGAAAGCATAGACGAAGGCGATGATACTAGGCCAATTGGGAATGATAACCATCACACTCAAAAGGCAAAAGATAATCACTTGAGGATTGGTGCAGAGCGTCAGCTCTTTGCGCAAAAGCTTTTTCATTCGGCGTTTCCCCTTTCCAAAGCGATCATGATTTCTTCAAGCGTCGCTGGACGTGAAGCGACATTGGGCAAAACGATGGGGCTATCGGAACGGGCCACCGCTTCAAATTTGCCCGCATGCTGTCTCAGATGGATAAAGTAAGGGTGATCAAAAGGCAAGTCCTTTTCATCGCCCGAATATTGAGTGTAGGAATGTTCAAACGCCGACACGCTTTCGCTCACGAGGATCTTCCCTTTTTGAATATAGGTTATATCATCTGCGCATTTCTCAAGGTCGCTGATGACGTGGGTGGAAAAAAGAATCGCATGTTCCCCATCGGAGACGATATCAAGGAAGATATCCAAGAGTTCATCGCGGGAAACCGGATCGAGGCCCGAGGTCGGTTCATCGAGAATCAAGACTTTCGCGCCATGGCTGAGTGCTAAGGCTAAACCATATTTGACTTTCATGCCGCTCGAAAGCTCCTTGATTTTCTTGCTCTCATTGAGGCCGAAGTCATGCAGATAGGCGAGATAACGGTTTTGATCCCATTTCGGATAAAAAGAAGCGGTGATTCGGCTCATTTGGCTGAGACGTTTATTGGGGTAATACTCCACTTCGCCAAAGAGCAAGCCAATCTCGCATTTGGCTTTGGCTTCGATGTCCCGAATTTTCTCACCGCAATAAAACACATTCCCCGATGTTGGGGCGATCAGGTTATAAATGCATTTGAGGGTTGTGGTTTTGCCCGCCCCATTCCGTCCGATAAAGCCCATGATTTTGCCGCTATCAAGGCTAAAAGAAACGTCGCTGAGGTCAAAACTTGGGTAATGTTTGCTCAGGTGGTCGACTTTAAGCAGTTCCATTTCAAAATTACCCTCCTTTTCTCTCGAGACACTATTATGCCTTAAATCAAGAGGTATAGGAAAAGAAAAACGCTGCAATTTAGTCCAGGAATCTCCCCACCGCTTCGAAAACGTCGTTTTGTTTCGGGCAGAAGAGGATTCCGTGCCCCATTCCCGGGTAAGTCGTCACCGATAAAAACGAAAGATGGTTTTGATAAAAGGCAAGGCTCTTCTTCACGGCAATCAAAGGATCGGCTTCGCCGAATAAGGCCAAAGCGGGCGTTGAAGCGATTTTCTCAATCCTTCGCCGGGCATAGTGTTGAATCTTGTTCAATTCCGCGACGGATTTGTAGGGGATTTTATCGTAGCAGACCAAGGCGGCTTTCTTGGGGTCAAGCCCCGTTCCGTTCCAATGGTGATAAAGGCCGAAAAAGCCTAAAAGAGGCGCCAAGTAAAAGAAGGAATGCGAATAGTATATCGGTGAGGAAAGCAAGCAAACACCAGCACATTTTCTTTCTTCGGCGACGGCAAGCGCCACCAAAGAACCCAAAGAGTTCCCCAAGAGATAAACCTGTTGGTATCGGCTCGACAGCTCATCAAAAAGAGCCTCGATTTGCAAAATCCAATCGCGATATGTTGCCTTTTTCAAATCTTTTGGTTCCGTGGCGTGCCCTTCGAGGCAAGCACCATAAACATCAACGAAATTGTGATTAAAAAGATATTGGCCCAACGGATAAGTTCCATAAGCCGTGCCCCCGATACCATGAAGCAAGATAATCGCCCGATGATGGAGCGGATCTTTGAGGGCGTAGCCATGCCGGAGACGCTCAATCTCTTCTAAAGAGTCCTCCATTATTGATGCTTCCTAAAGAAAGCGATCGTGGACCAGAAAATCGATTCCCGGTCGCTATCGAGCGACATCACGTGGGAGCTCTTGGCAAAACGAACACCCGTCTTTTCTTCTGAAGAAACGTGATTTAACACATAGTTCTCTGTCTTGGGATCCACCAAGGTATCAGCATCGGATTGATAAATGATAAGCGGTTGTTTAATCCGGCGGAGATTCCGTTTGACGTTGGACTGCAGTTTGGTCATTTCCACTGCAGCAGGAACGCTCGACATCCCATAGCCTTGTTGGAGCAAAGGCCGGAATTCGTCCTTTAAGCCCGGAAAATTGTCCCCATAGGGCAAATGGCGTTTAAATGGCAAAGCTAACGGCGCGAAATAGGCGGATTTATTCTTATAAATCAGCGCCGGTGCCATCAAAGAAATCGCTTTGATTTCCGGATGATGTTCCGCCATATAAAGTGTTAAAAGCCCGCCCATCGAAAGGCCGCAGAAATAAACGCCTTTATACGCCCCTTTTTGTTTGGCGTATTCTTCTTCGATCGTGCCAGTCCAATCTTTCCAATGAGAATGGTCCCACTCTTCCATCGTTGTACCATGTCCCTTTAGCAAAGGAACAGAAACCGAATAACCGGCTTGGTTGAGGGCGCAAGCCGTTAAATAATGCTCGGCTGGGGTGCCGCCAAAGCCATGGATGCAAATGACCAGATAGCCATTGTTTCCTGGGAAGGCGTAACCATGTTTCAATTTTTCAGGATCCATAATCATAAAAAAGTTTCCGCTGTCATTATAGCCCCTTCTTTCGGGCAAATAGCGGAAACTTTTTCTAGAAGATGAAATCTACTGCAAATCGGCCTTCAAAGAATCCAACCACTCCTTCACCGTCGGCTCGGCAGCGGACAGATAAGAGCCATTGAGAGCGGCTCCTTCTTTGACGGTTGCGCCTTTGGCCGAAGCTTGAATATCGGCCAAACTATAAAGGCTCCGTGAACCTTCATGAGTGCAGAAAGTGATGATTTCTTTGCCGGCCAAATGATATTGCTCCAAGAAAGAGAGCACCACCATCGGACAAGTGCCCCACCAATTGGGGTAGCCTAAGAAAATCACCTCGTAGTCATCCATGCCTTCAACTTTAGTCTTGACGGCCGGACGGGCATTTTGCTCTTTCTCAGCTTTCGAAAGTTTGACGGTCTCGTCATAAGAAGCAGGATAAGGAAGCAAAGGTTCAATGGCAAAGAGATCGCCACCGATGTTCTTTTGGATCATCCGGGCAATCTTTTCAGTGTTGCCTTCCGCGAGTTCTTTCTCTTTTCCTTTAACGAAATTTCCGCCTTCTTTTGAAAAATAGGCTATCAATATTTTTTTCATCTTTTTGACCTCGGAATTAGTCTAGAGTCTTTTCAGAGAAAGCAAAAGAAAAATGCATCACTTCTTTTGCTCGCTATTTTCTGTTAAAAGGCTAATCTCTCAAAATGGGAGTTAATTTCGGAACGTCAGTGAACGGATTTAAAAGGCTATTCTAGAGCCTCTCAAGGCGATTCAGGAGTTCAGGAAAGGCGGCGATAAAACTTCACCAGACATCAATGATTTGCTGACCCTCGATTATTTTGTAGGGCACATTGGCTTGATCGAACACTATTGATAAGTAGGAGGCTATTATGCAAAAAGGAGTCTTAATTGAAGAAAGCCTTGTTGAGATGATCAACGAAAAATGTCTTAAAGAAATGGCACCATACCCTCGAGAAATCGTTAGCATTCTTTTCCCTGACGCCAAAGGGGACGATTTCTTCACTGCCAATCTCTGCAACCGTTTCTCAAAACCCGATTTTTCGGTTTGGAGGGGGACGAAATCGAAAAACGTATCGGTCAAAAGCGGAAAATCGGATTCAATGGGGTTTGAAAACATCAAATCCTTCATCCTTTATCTGCGAATGAAAGGCGTAAGCGAAGAAACTCAAAAAACGCTCCTGTATTATCACTATGGGGATGGCACAATGACTGGAACCGGGGCAAAGCGGCTAAGTTATGAACAAATATCCGCTTTGCTTTTGCCCAGAATTCAGAAAGCCAACCAGGAACTAAACAGCCCTGAAATGATCAATTGTGCTTTGGACCGTTTCGTCTTCAGGGGGTCTTATGGAAGAGTCATTTCGGCGGATTTCGTTTTGTTCGGGGGCTCGAAATTCGGTACCCTTTACTCCCAAGAACAAATAAGAGAAGCAGCCACCAGGAAACGCTACTTCTATTCACGCGCCATTCATTTCGGGCCAATCCTAGTTCAGCCTTTTCTCCGTGACGTAGAGGGGGTAAGTGATAATCCTTACAAACGCGGAAAAATTCAAGCCAAATGGCATTATATGCAGTCGGACCTAGACGAAGTATCCGAACGCACGAGGAATCATTCCGCGTAAAATGAGCATTTTCTTCCTCTCGAGCCAGGAATTTCTTCCGCCCCGCCAGCAAGTGAGAAACAGGAAATTTTTAATCGATTTTTTCCTCTAAACTGAATGAAGAAGAAACAAGCCAAAAACAAACAAAGGAGGCTTGAGGATATGGACCAACAATCAGTCGAGAAAGCCCGAAAAGCGACGTCCGCTGAAGACTTAGCGAAGATCGCTCGTCAAGAGGGAGTCACCCTCTCGAAGGAAGACGCGGAGAAGTATTATTCCGAACTTCATCCCGAAGAAGGCGAGTTAAGCGATAGCGAACTCAATAACGTCTCGGGTGGCAGCTGCTACTCTACCGCAACCTTGGCGAAGGAATACGCTCAAGTGAGCAAAGCCAGCACCTGCGGCAACTATTCGACTGATGGCTGGTCTGCTTTCTCCTCAGGCAGCGACGAAAAGACTTGCCTGAACTGCTCCCACGCGACCACATCCACCACAAGCGTTTACTTCTGCAAATTACGGCCGGTTAAATAAGATTCCGTGAAATCAATCGGTTTGATCAAAACGGACACTAAAGCCATCGAAATCCTTCTTGGATAAGGTAGGCGGGCGATAACGCCCTCTCCCTTTATGGCTTCTTAAAAGAGGCCTTTTCTTTGCCCAGAAGAAGGCAATGGGTCCTAACGCCGGCGAGTCCTTTCTACCCCGCCAAAAAAAAGAGTGCCGAAGCGCTCTTATTGACCTAGGCTGGCAGAACATGCTGGTCGCTAGACGAACACCTTTTTCAGTAAAAAGACGCATTTTGCGTTCCTGATTTGACATTTTTGTGAAATGAGGAACGGTAATCCGTCAAAAGCAGCTTTTAGCTTTGGGGTTTAAACCAGTCCTTCATCCTTTCGAAATGGTCGGACGAACTTCGAAAAAAGCCAAAAATGTGTTACAAATTCAAAAAATCACGAAATAAGTAACATGTTTTTATCCGATTAGGAACGGATATTCGCAAAAAGAAGGAAAAACCTTTTCTAAAAGACATTTTAGGGTGCCTCTCTGTTTTGATTAATCGCCATTTTTTACGGGTTTTTAGGGTCAATTAATTGCCACTTTTACTGGCTTTTAGAGTTAATTAATTGCCACTTTTCATTGTCGGAAGAGTAGAAAGCGGAAATGAGCACGTTGCAAAATGAGGATTAACGCGATGGATTCTAACGATGGCCAAAAGAAAGCCGGCTCATTTCGAGCCGGCTGATCTTTGCTTTGAAGAAGAGGGCGAATCCCGAGTCAAAGATTCCTTCCGCCCCGCCAGCAAAAAAGAGTGCCGAAGCACTCTTGTTGACCTAGGCTGGCAGGGGCGGAAGGAATCGAACCCTCATCAAAGGTTTTGGAGACCTCTGTTCTACCACTGAACCACGCCCCTAGGCGCGTGGTTCATTATAAGCCTCGAGCTATCTTACTGACAAGAGACATATCGACCAAACCGTTATATTTTTCTTTGAAGAACTTCATCACAACCGGCATGCTCTTGTCGGGAAGAGTCGCGAAGATTTTCCGAATCTCGTCTTCGCTCAGTTGCTTCGGGATGTAGCGGGCCAAGGCAGCCTTTTGTTTCTCGATGAGCGCGACTGAATCGCTCCGTCCCGCTTGCGCGAAGGAAGCTTTTTCTTCATCGAGTTCCTTGTCGACTTTCTTGATAATGCCCAAAACATCGGCATCCGTGACCTCTTTGCCCGAGCCGTTGGTCTTCAATTCGGTGTATTTCGAAATAACAATCGAAAAGACGCCTCGCGTTTCGGCATCGTGAGCTTTCATCGCCTCGATATTCGCTTTTTTAATGTCATCAATGAGCATAATTTTATGCCTCCTCTATCCCACTTCTCCGTCTCAAATGCCGGAGACGGTGCGTTAAACGCCGCCCTGCATAGTATAGCGGTAAAATTTCCAAACGGCCGACAAACATCGCAAAAGAGAGAATCCACAACAAGACCGGATACCAAACGCCATACGACGCTTTATACGCGGCATAACCGATGATATCAATGCCCGTCCCCGAAAGCGCGGACATATATTCATAGCTGGCCTGTTCGACGCTAATGCCTGGCATAAACATCAAAACCATCGCGCCAGAAAGGAAGAACACGATATAGAGAAGAGCGTAATTGTGGGCCTCGGCCGAGGAGGCATCATCTTCCTCTTTGAGCTCGCCCAGGCGGTAAACCGGATGAGGATTGACCTGACGAACGGTCGCAAAATGATAACGAATCGAATACTGGAAATCTTTGAGCAAGAGCGCTAAACGATATTGTTTGATTGCGCCGGCGGTCGAACCAACGCCACCGCCAATGCCCATCAAAAGGATGGCGCTGAAAATCGCGACTTCGCCTAAGCGTGCCAAGGAGGGATAGTTGGTGAAACCCGTCGTCGTGATACTGGTAACAACATTAAAGACGTTATAGCGAAGCGAGGTCCAGAAATCGATGCCCACCGTCCCGTTTTCATTCTGATAAAGATAAAGCCCCGAAAGAGCGCATCCGATCGTGAAAACGAAGATCGTGACCAAAGCGAAACGGACCTCGATATCCTTGAAGAACTGCTTCCACTTCCCCGTAAGCAAGAAAGTGTGAAGAACGAAGTTCGTGGCGCCTAAAAGCATCAAGGCGATGCAGATGATTTCGATCGCAATCGAATTGACGGGCATGAAACTGTCTTCCATGATCTTGCCATCCATGCCGCTAAAATAATAAATCGAGGTGGAGCGGGTGGAGAAACCGCCGGTTGCCAAAGCAGCCGTCGCGTGAACGAAGGCGTCAAAAGGCGGCATGCCCGCGAGCCAAAGCGAGAGGGTGCCTACCACGATATAGCCGAAATAAATCCCGAAAATCAACTTGGCGCTTTTACCAAGGTTCGGCATTAATTTATCGTTGTGGCCTTCGGCGAAATAAAGTTTGAGATTATAACGGTCGCTCAAGGCGCTAGCGACCAAAAGAACAAGGCCAACGCCGCCGATGAATTGCATCAAAGCCCGATGAAACAAGAAGACATGGGCCGCGGGATAAAGGGTTAAGTTAAGACTAGCAGCATCCAAAAAAACCTGATTAGGCAAGACGGTGAGGCCAGTCGCGGAATACCCTGACATCGCCTCAAAAAAGCTCTCAGAGAAAGACATATCCAAATTGAGGCTTTCCAAGCCTTGGTTCAACGCGGGGAACCGGGTGAGATAAAAGGGGAAAGAACCCAAAACGATGGCACAAAGCCAAAGCAAAACCAAAAGCAAGGCGTCGTCATTGCGGGCGAAATGACCCTTCGGTCGGCCAGCGACCAAAATAAAGAAAAGCAAAGCGCCAAGGACAATCCCCGCGAGACCGGGGATCACGAAATCCCAAAACACCTGCCATTCTTTCGGATAAAACGCCAAAATCGCGAGCGGCAAAATGGTCACGAAGCCTTCAAACATCAAAAAGATACCCAAATACCCAAAAATCAGTCGAAATCCTTTGGCTTCTTTTTTCATAAGATCCCCTACTTCTTCGCCCGTTCCTCTTGCTGGATGAAATTAAAGATTTTCTTCTGATCTTCCGGCGCACAGCAAACGAGCAAAAGATCCTTCGGCTTAATCGCGACTTGACCATTCGGGATCAAGACCGTGAAATTGCGGTAAATCGCGGCGATCGAAGCGTATTTCGGGAAATCGAGATCCATGATGCGCTTATTGGCGATCCGGTATTTCGAAAGAACCGGAATTTCCAAGACGACGATCTTGTTGTTTTCAAGCGTCAAAGTCTTCATCAAGGATTCCATCGAGGACTCGCTTTTGATGGATTGGGCCAAAAGATAAGTCGAGGAAATCACCGAGTCGATGCCGAGCTTTTTGTAGAGCTCAACGTTCTCCGGGTTGTTGACCACGCAAATGCATTTTTTCACATTGAAAACCCGCTTGGCCAAGATGCAAGAAGCGTAGTTATCGGTATCTTTCTCGCTGAGGGAGATGAAGACATCGGCATCGTGGACGTTGGCTTCTTCCAAAACGAATTTCCGCCAAGGCGAGCCGACCAAAACCGGGATGTGCTCCTTGTGGACGAGTTCGTTGGCAAAGCTCCGCGACGAATTAATGACGGTCAACTGGTTCTCTTTGCTCTTGAACATCGAGATGATGAAGGAGGCTTGCTTTGAGCCATTGGCAATGACGATTCTCATTTGTCGTTCCCTCCTTCTAAGCTGGTGAACTTATTGATCGACAACTCCCACGGATAGATGGCTTTGATGCTGGGCATCCCGGCCACCAACGAGGATTTTGAAGGATCGGCGAAACGAACGAACACCTGCGGTACCTCATAAATCAGGGCGCAAACATGGGCCAGGAACAGATTAACGTTATCATCGCCGGTGCAGATAGCGACTTCGCGGGCCGAAGTGATATACGCATCTTCTTCAAGCAGCGAGATATCGGTGGCGTCGCCCAAGACTTTGTAGCCTGAGAAATTATCATCGAGTCGGTCAAAAGAAGTCGAGCCTTGGTCTACGACGATCACGTTCTCGCCCCGCTCCGAAGCGAGGTTAGCAATCGAGGAGCCTAAGCGCCCACAGCCAATCACCACGATTTTGTTTTTAATTGCCATACTTTTTTATCCTCAAATCATACCTTACTCCCCTATCGGGGGCAAATCGCCATCGAGTTTTAACGTCTCACAAACCTCAATCGAGGGGAGTTTTGCAGTGATTTCAAGATATTTGGCTTTGCTATAGCGTTTCTTTAATCCTGCCCAACCCTTTTCGGCATAGGTGGCCAAGCACCAGTCGATAAAACTTCGGGTCGCCTCCGTCATGTAATAATGGGGTGATTTTTTACGGAAGTAGGCTAAGGCCACTTCGGGTTTAAAGTGCTTTGGGTCATAGGTTTTGGAAGCGGAAAGCATATCGCAAACGTATTCGCATGCCCACTTGTAGGGCATCGTCTTCATCAAAATCCGACCATTGAAGAAATCGGTCCAATATTCCCAATGATGGGGATTTCTCCGAGTGTGGTGTTGGCAGATCCTCGAGAAATAATGATTGGCCATACGCTCTTTATAAACCGGCGAATAACTGCCAGCGTAGTATTTGGCCGAAGTCCAGAATTCGATCGGAGACAGTTTGGAGAGATCGTGGCCTAGAGCATGAAAAAAGATACCCATATGGTAGGCGTTTCGAATGACTTGGTGCCGGTGCTTCGTGATGGTCACGAAATGGCGAAAAGGATGGCTCATGATAATAACTCCGTCAAGATTTTTCCGATGTCGTCATGGAAAACAAAATCAAAGGTATCGTCGACCCCAGTCGGCTCTTTGTTGATGATGATTCGGGTCGAGCCGCCAAAATAGTTAATTAATCCGGCGGCCGGATAAACGTTGAGCGAAGTCCCGCCGACGATCAGAACATCGGCATAGCGAAGCTCATCCACCGCTTGCATTAAAAGATCTTGATCCAGGGGTTCTTCGTAGAGGACGACGTCCGGTTTCAGAATCGCCCCGCATTCACTGCAGTGTGGCACCCCATGAGGCTCAAGCTGATCCAAGGGATAAAACTTCTGGCAACCCGTGCAAAAATAACGGCGGGTGGAGCCATGGAGCTCGTAGACGTGTTTGCTGCCGGCATCTTGATGAAGACCATCGATATTTTGAGTGAGAATGATGATCGAATGACCAGCCTTCTCGTAATTCGCTAGGGCAAAATGAGCCGGATTGGGTTTCGCGGATTTATTGACCATGCTCGACCAATAAAAATCATAAAAAGTATCGGTGTGTTCCTCGAAATACGTATGAGAAAGCATGACCTCATAAGGCACGCCATATTTGGAATGGACGTTATAAATACCTTGGGGTGAACGGAAGTCCGGAATGCCAGAAGAGGTTGAAACGCCGGCGCCACCGAGAAATACGATTCGATGGGCTTTCTGAATGGCAGTTTTTGCTAAAGCAACATTTTCATCCATGCAACAATTATACTCAAAACAACCCCTGATGGGGTTAAAGGTTTATCACCAATTCATTGAGCGCGACAAGGATTGTCCAAAACGTAATAAGGATTATTTTCCATCGTGCCGTATTGCGTGAGATATATGCTGGTGCCCAAATAGCGGAATCCCGCTTTTTCAATCACACGCTTTGAGCGGATGTTTCGTTCGAAATGCCCGCAGGTTAAAAAATCAAAATTCAAAGTATTGAAGCAATAATCAATCACGGCTTTGACCGCTTCGCTCATCAGCCCTTTGCCCCACATGTCTTGAGCCAGCACATAGCCAAGTTCCCGGCCCTTCAAAGTGCGATAGGACTCGGGCAAGGGGATATGGGTGACTTCAATACCCAAGCTTCCGATCACGCGAGAAGTCGCTTTATCAACCAAAGCGAACGTTTTCTTTCCGGAAATGAAAGAGGTAAGAATCTTGCGGCTTTCTTCGATACTTTCGTGATGACGCCAGCCGGCCCACTCGCCAACATCGGGCACTTTAGCATAAGCGTAGAAATCATCCAAATCATCCATCGTAAAAGGCCTAAGAATAAGCCTTTCAGTTTCCAAATGAACATCTGAAAGATCGACGAAGGCGTTCATTTATCAACTCCTTTGAATACCGAAAGCAAGCGAACGTTAAGAGCGGCAAGTTCTTCCGGAGTCTCTTTGAAGCCCCGTTGAACCCAAACTTCGAGGAATGAACACTCTTGCATGACGAGACTCTTCCAAAAATAATCGCGGTTCTCGCTATTGAAACCGGCCTGAACCGCAAGCGATTTCAAGTAGGTCGATTCCGGAAGATAGTTCGTGAAACTCCGAGCCAAAAGAATGGCGATGCCTTGTTGTTCAAAAAGAGCCAGAACCTGCTTCCGTTTGGCACAAAATTGGAAGAACTGCAAAGTGTATTCTTCAAACGAGGCCGGCGCGGGATTGCGAATATAGTCCTTCATACGGGCGTAAACGGCAAAATCGATAACGTCATCGAGAGAATCGAAATCCCGGTAAAAGGTCTTGCGAGTCAAACCCGCCCGGAGGCAGACTTCGCTGATGGTGATATCGCGATAGTTTTTTTCGCCAATCAAAGCGAATAAGGCGGTTGCGGTTTTATCGAGGGAATTCCAGACGCGCGGATTTTTGGAACGGTTGAACATAAAGTTACACCTCTTTTGTTTTTGTTACTTTATCATATTCTTCACTAAAAAGAAACATTTGTCCCAGTCAATATCAACGCAAACCCCATTTGCTTTTCAAAAAAGCCCAAAAAACGCCATAAAAAGAGGAAGCACAAAACTTCCTCTTAGAGCTTTTTTAGGTTATTCAGCCAAGGTTTTCTTGAGTTCGTCCACCAACTCTTGCATCCGCTTCACCACGGCCAAGAACGGCTCTTTGCTGGTCAAATCGACCCCAGCGGCGCGGACTTCGTCGATTGGGAAAGTCGAACCACCGCTCTTGAGCAAAGAAACGTAGCGTTCAAAGGCCTGCGGCTTTTTCTCACGAACGTTCTCATATAGGAGCATCGAGGCGGTGAAACTCGTGGCGTATTGGTAGACATAGAATGGGGTGTAGAAAAGATGCGGGATATAGGCCCAGACGAACGGCTTCAGCTTTTCTTCGCGGATATCGATGCCATAGTAGGTTTGGTAAAGTTTCGTCATCTCGTCGCAAAGGACTTGATACGATAATGGCTCGCCTTGTTCGACTTTTTGAGCGATCTCGTATTCATATTGGGCAAACAGTGTCTGACGATAGAACGTCCCGACGATCTCATCGATCGCTTTTTGCAAAAGGGCAATCCGTGTCGCCTTATCAAGCGTTCCCTGATGGAGCAGATAATCCAAAAGGTTATGCTCATTGAACGTCGAAGCGATTTCGGCGGTGAAAATCGTGTAATCCTGCTTCATGAGCGGCTGGCTCTCCATCGAGTAAAGGGTGTGAATCGAATGGCCGGATTCATGAGCGACGGTAAAGCAGTCGTCAAGTTCACCCTGGAAATTGAAGAGAATGACCGGATGAATCCAATCCTTGCCATCCTGATAGCCACCATTGGAATAAGCACCGGTTCGTTTGCCGGAGGCGGGATAAACATCGACATAGCCTTCTTCAAGGACGGTGTGGGCTTTTTTCTGGAAGTCGACAGGGAAAGCGCTGATCGAATGGAAGAAAAGATCTTTGGCTTCTTCGTAGGTATATTTCTTATCCGAATGGGCGAGTTGGAGGAACCGGTCGTAAGAACGATGCTTCTTTAAACCCAAATACTTGGCGCGGATTTCGTAATATTCGTGCAAAGGCTGGGCGTTCGAAGAGGCCACATCCACAAGATTCAGAAAAACGGAGGTCGGAATCTTATTGTGGAAGAGATGCTCCTCAAGAATCGAATGATAACCCCGGGATTTCATCTCCGAGAGCTCGGCTTGAACCGCATTATTATAGATTTCGGCGTAGACGTTTTTGTGCTCATCGTAATAGGCGTAAAGAGCTTCGAAGATCGCTTGGCGATCCTCCGGATCCTTGGTCGATGCGATCAAGCTGGTCCAATTGCTTTGGCTGACTTCGACGCTTTTGCCGTCTTTTAGCATCGCTTTCTTCGGGACGTAGTCCCCAACCGAAAGCATCGAATAAAGTTTGCTGCCTTCTTCTTGAAGCGGCGAGAACGAAGCGACGAGTTTTTCTTTATCCGCGCTCAGAATGTGGCTTTGATCCAAAAAGAGTTTTTCGAAGGAATAATCGAATTCTTTTTCTTCAGGATGGTGAAGAAAGAACGTTTTGATTTTGGCTTCTCCTAAAGAGAGAATCTCCGGATCGCTCCATGAGAGTTTAGCCATGAAATCCTGCATCGCCAAATTGACGCGATCTTCCCGTTCATTGGCTCTGACGTCTTTCTTGTTTTGATCGCTGGCGCAGCCAGAATAGAGATAGAGTTTGGTAAATATTTTCTGGCTCTCGCGTTCGAGGGCTAAGAATTCGCAAAACGCATTTTCATCGGCTAACTTGCCTTGATAAGAGGCCATCTTGGGCGTCAAGGTGCTTTTCACCTCCGCCAAGTCTTTTTCAAACGCCTCTTCGCTCGGATAGATAAACCGCAAATCCCACTTATCTTTCATAAAAATCCTTTCGTTAACCTCTTCTCCGGAAGATTGTCCCGGTCATTGATGGTTTTGATTATCGCATAGAACGACCTAAGATTATAGGAAGATGAAAAAGAAAAAAGTCCCAGTGGAAGTCCCAAACGCTCCCGTGAGTGAAGAATCTCCCTTAGAACGACTCGCCAAGGAGATGAAAGCCCTCAACGAAGAAGACCCCGTTTGCGAACGGCGAGGCGATGGGCGCGATTAAAAAAACGGCCGAAGCCGTTTTTCTAATGTTGAGATGAACTTAGTTATTCTTCATCTGAGCTTGGAAGGAGTCGGCTGGTAAGCAAAGCATCAGAATGCCAGCAACCAGCGAAAGGGTATCGCCGAAGATGATCAGCAAGACACCCGGGGCGATGATTTGGCTTTTTTCCGTCGCGTTCTTGAGACGGTTCAAGGCGAAGAAACCCACGAGGAAGGTCCCTAAGAGCTTAATGGCGAAAATCACGATCAACGTCACAAGGACGATGGTGAAGATTTGCTTAGGGTCGTCGCTCACACTGCTCGTGATCGAGCCGTCGGAGAGTCCTTGTTGGATCACGGCGTAGCCCGTGGCCCCGAAGATGCTGAGGGTCAGAATGGCGCTGAATGTAATCAAAGCCATACCGATGATAATGAGAATTCGGCTTGCCTTTTTCATTTGTTTTACCTCTTGTTTTAGGTTAATTTTGATTATCGCTATATTCGTAATCTTTTTCAATACGTTTCAAAAAACCACCGACAAAAAGGCTATTTTCCGCTCAAATCGGCGCCTATAGGAGTGGCGTTTTCACCTGCAACGAAGGCTAAAGCAGATGACTTCACCTTGAGGAAATCGCCCAGCTTGATGCTGCCATCATTCGAACGATAATCTTTATGAATGCTCGGCGAAGTCATCGCGGGAGCCGTTAACGAAATAAAGGTATCCGCTGCGGTCAGATTTACCGGCGTTGATCCGGTTTTATCGCCATTGACGGCGGTCGCAGCGCCCCATTGGTAATACTCGCCCCCATTGTTGAGAATCGCATAGGCAAGGCTGCCGCCATATTTATCCGATGCTGATTTCACCACCACCGAAAGGAGGGACGACATCACGTGATGGCCTTTTTTATCCCGGTTCAAATCAAAGTTGGATTTCTTGCCATCCGCTCGCGAATTGTCGTAGGAAGTGCAGTTCTTAATCGTGATCGTCCCATAGTTGGAGTTATCGGTGAAACCATGGTTGCCATTGCCAAAGGCGATGCAGTTTTCCAGATCATGGTTCACTTCAATCTTGCTGCCTCCGAGTTTGAAGCCATTGCAATCCCCTTCCGCCGTTGAACCCTTGAAGGTGTAACCGTTATACATCGAGACGCAATTGCGGAAATGAATCGTGCCAATCGGCCCGGTTGCGGTTTTCGTGTAACAGTCCCAGCCATCATCGGAGTTGGCGTAAGAGATGCAGCCATCGAACGTGTTGTCAGGACCGCAGGTGAGTTTGGCGGCAAAACCATCGGCGTTCTCGCCTGAGGCATCGCAGTTATCAAACGAAGTGCAATTCTTAATCAAATTGTCATGGGGCCAATCCGCCAGCGCGGACAAGGTCGAAACCCGACGGGAAATCTGACATCCGGTATCACGGTTTTCATGGAAGGTGCAAAGCTCGATCACGTTGTAATTCCCGGAAACGAATAAACCATTATCTCCGGCGTTGATGATAGCCAAATCTTTGAGATGCCAATAATTGCCATGCAACTCGATTCCTCGCATCGTGCTGTCAAGAGCTTCAGCGGCGAAATCGAAAATGACGTCCTCCGTTTCGCCATCCGCTCGGCGGATGGTCTTTAAAGCCCCAGCTTCGCCATCATTGCCATAGGCGATTCGAATCGTGTAGCCATAAGAATAGGTCCCGGCTTTGAGAAGAATCGATCCCCCTGCCTTCACATTAAGAAGGGCATTTTCGAACGAGGTCGGATCCATCAGGGTTCCCGTTCCGGTCGAAAGGGCCGAATTACTAACATAAATCGCCAGCGGGTCCGCGACGGGCGAAGCGGGGACGTCGGGGGTCGGGGTTGGGGTCGAACCGCCACCGCCTCCGGTGTTGGTCACCTCACCATAGAAAACATTGATGCCTTTCGCTCCGGTTGCGTATAAAGAATAAACGCCGGCGCCAGGAAGCGAAAAAGTCACGGCACCAATCGTGGTCGCAATGTCTTTTTCTTCGACAAGTTCGCCTTCAGCGCTCATTAAGGTGGCTTTGGTTGCCGTCGAGGAATTTGACGAAACAATTCCGAGAGTTAAACTGCCGGACATCGCCGTATAGAATTGGATGGAGCGATTGCCATATGTGCCCACCCCACCCGATTTCACTCGTTTAGTGATTTTCGTACCGTTATAGCTGACGTCATTGCTGTTGCTGTCACCAATCCATCCGGTGGCTGCATCCGATGTAAAAACGAAGCCTCCGACCGTGACGTTGGCCTTATACGTTTTGGTTTCGAATTCATTCGCGGTAAAGGCTGTCGCTTGGACAAACTCCGCCGGAGGTTCGACGCTCGAGGAAGAAGAACTGCTCGAACTTGTGGAAGAAGAACTCGTCGAAGAAGCTGAAGAACCCTCCGATGAAGGATTCGAAGAAACTGAAGAGGAGGAAGCTTCCGGGCTAGAGGAAGCCGCCATATCCGTCGAGGAAGTTTGATCGGAGGAGGAAGAGTCACTTGAGCGAGAAATGGAAGAAGAACTCGGAACTCCACCGCACGCCGAAAGACTCAAAAGAGCGAAGGCGCTGAGAAGAAATAATGATGTCTTTTTCATAAGGACTCCTCTAGGGGACTAAGCCCAAGCCAATTAAGGGTTCTGACTCTTTGGCCCTCCCCGTAAAAGAAAGGGTTTATATGGGGAAAACTCAATGATGATTGAAAAGCAATTCCTTAACGATTGAATGATAACAAATTAAAGGAAAAAGACCTTGTGCCGAAAAACCAAAATCGCCAGTTTCGGATCAGCGATAGGAATAATGGTGTTTCAGTTCTTGATTCTGTTTTTCGCTATTTAACCCGCTCAACAACACCATCGCCAAATGGACTTCGTCGCGAAGCTTAACGATGGCTTCGCCCTGCGACAATGAGGTGTCGGCATAAACCGGCTGGCCAATTCGCAAGGTCACCAAAGGCTCTTTGGAGAAAAATAGCCTGCAAATCCCCCTCCGTTTACGAAAGGAGAAAGCTAAAGGAAAAATCGGACGCTTGGTTTCATAGGCGAGGCGAAAAGCCCCATTAAGGAAACTCCGAATCGGAACATAGTAATACCAGCAAGCCGCTTCGGGATAAACATGGAGCCACTTTTTCTCTTGGAGAACGTCTTTCATGCATCGATAGGCTTTTTCGTAGCCATAAGGATTCTTCACGACCGGAAAGCCGCCATAAGCTTGCATCATTGCCCCCTGGGAGGATTCAAAGCCATCCTGCCACATCGGGAATTCGGGCACCCGGAAAGGGCGAATCGCCGATACCGCTAAACAATCCAACGGAAAAACGTGGTTGGCCATCGTAATGAAACCATCTTTGAGTTCATGCCGATGTTCTCGGAAGATTTTGCGACCTTTGATGGACAAAAGATAACGGAAAAAGACGACCGGTTCCCCCACAGCCAAACCCACAAGACGAAAAAGAACCCGTTTAAGGCGGAAAGAAAAACAGGAAGGCCGATACACGAGGTTGGCGTCCCTCACGTAATCAAAAGACCGGGTCTTTCTGGTCGGGTAAACATCGCCGTGCTCATCGCGAGGGTAAAAAGAAATCGGGGTATTCGGCAAGAAAGGCTCTTCGAAAAACGATTCGATGTCGCTATCCATAAAACTTCGCCATTATAGCACCGGTGAAAGTGGCAAGAAAAGAGGGACATTTGCAAAAAGAAAAGGCTTTTTGCAGAGAAAACGTTTTTCAGGAGAACAGAAAAAACTCAACAGGAAATCTTTTATTTCGCCTTAATCTCTTCGAGGAGTTCCTTCACTTCTTTCTCACCTTTAAGAAACTGTTCGGCTTCTTTCGGATCCAAAGTGCGCATCAAAGTAATGAGTTCACCCATATGGATTTTTTCTTCATCCCGAATATCAGCCAAGACGGCTTTCGCCCGCGGATCATCAGTAGCTTGGTAATGGGCATCATAAAGATAAATCGCTTCGAGTTCTCCGGCGATATCGAGGCGCAAAGCTTGAATCAACTCGGCTGACGTCATTTTCCGTTGAACGTTCGCGGTGAAGGGATCGGCAAAATTAGGCATAAATATTCTCCTTTTGATTTCCTTTAGTCTAGCGGAAGAAAAAGAAAACGGATAACAAAACGATCCGAGGGGTTATGAGAAACGAGAGAAAGGAACGGCGATGTCGGAGGCGGAAGCCTCATTTCAAAATTAAGTGAATCACGAAGGTGATCAGCAAGAGCGCCACGTCAATTTGGTGGCAAAGCGTCAAGTATTTACGGGCAGGTGTCTTATTCGTGTGAGCGATAATTCCAATACTCGCCAAGGCCAAAAGCAAACCAATTAACACATAACCGGTGACAAAGTGGACATAAGAAGGATCATTCACATCGAACACCATGGCAAAGTGGATCAAAAGAAAGCCGATGCTCATTGCGCCAATCGGCATGTGAAGCTGATTAGCCACCGCATACACTGGGGCCAGCTTCATCTTGGTCTCCGGTTTTGTTTTCTTCGATAAAAAGATGCAGCGCAAGATAAATAAAGCCAAGAGCGGAGTCATCGAAGCGGCCAGAATCCAGCCGAGGGCTTCGCCACCCTCTCCGACGCTCATCTTGCCATGAATCGTATAAAGAAAGAACAACACCAAAGCGACGATAGCTTCGACTAGGGCGAGAGCATACAAACCAATCTTTGCTTTTTTCATATTGGTTTCCTCAAGGTTCGTTTACATCATAGACTGAGCGATTTCCTTCTTCAATATTGCTGCACCAGCCCCGAAAAAAGGAGAGAACGTTGCTTCTCTCCCTATCCATCGAAGGAATTAACGAATGATGTCTTCGGGCTTGCGGAGTTTTGCACGACCCTTTTTGAACTCCAGTTCGCCTTTGCTGATCGCTCCGACAGGACAAACGTGCCCACAGAGCAAACAGCCGACGCACTTATCGTGATTGCACTTGGGCTTGCGGGTGTCTTTGTCCCACTCCATCGCTTGGTGGGCGCCATCATAACACGAAATCACGCAGCGTCCGCAGCCCACGCATTTGTCGAGATCGATCGATGGATAAATCTTATAATCCCGATTCAAGCTTTCGGCCGGAACCATGTTTTCATTGGCTAAGCCCACCAAATCTTCCAAGTGGTCGACCCCCTGCTCTTCCATGTAATGCATTAAGCCATTCTTCATGTCTTCGACAATCCGATAACCATATTCCATGATGCCAGTGGTGACTTGCAGGGTCTTGGCGCCTAAAAGAATAAATTCGGCCGCATCGACCCAGGTTTCAATTCCGCCGATTCCGGAAATCTGCACGTTGGGGATGGCCTGTCTCATTTGTTGGATAAACCGAAGCGCAATCGGCTTCACCGCCTTGCCCGAGTACCCTGAGATCGAGGATTTGCCATCGATAATCGGCATGCCAATGTGGCGGTCAAGATCAAGTGAGCAAATCGATTTCACCGTGTTAATGGCGGCGATGCCATCCGCGCCACCGGCCAAGCAAGCTTGGGCGACGGGAACCATGTCGGTGATATTCGGAGTCATCTTCGCCATGAAGGGCAATTTGCTCCCCCGGCGAACCGCGGCACAATATTTCTGACAGAGTTCGGGATTTGAACCCACGTCGCTACCCATCGCATGAGAAGTCATCTGGGGACAAGAGAAATTAAGCTCTAACATGTCGGCCCCGGCATCCGTCGCCAAAGCCGCAAGTTTTTCCCATTCGTCTTCATTCGCGCCCATGATCGAAGCAATGAGGACCTGGTGGGGATATTTCTCTTTCAGACGGGCGATGTCCCGCAGATTGTCGGCCAAAGGATGCTCGGCGATCTGCTCCATGTTCTTGAAGCCGACAAACGGCGTCGATTCTTTGCCGAGTTTATCGAAACGGGGCGAGACCTCATCGGCGATAAAGAAGCCAATGGTTTTAAACACCACGCCACCCCAGCCGACATCGTAGGCTTTAGCGCACATGTCATAGCAATTGCCGACGGGCGAAGCGCTTAAGCAGAAAGGATTGGGGAATTTCACTCCCAAGAAATCAATCGATAAATCTTTGTTAATCATCTTATTTCCCTCCAATCGCAGCATCCACGGCATAGGCCGCGGCCTTGCCTGTCCGCACCGCATAAACCACGGTTTTCTCACCATGAGCGATATCGCCCGCGAGGAAAATCTTGCCATGATCTTTGCCTTCGCCGTTGTCGAGGGCCAAGTCTGTCCAATCGCCCAAGGCCGTGACTTGTCCCACCGCAAGGATAATCAAATCGGCCTTAACCGATAAGTTGCTCTCTTTGAAGCGGTGTTCGAAATCGACCACGCCATCTTTGAAAGAAACGGGCACATACCCATCAAGGATCGAGACGCCCAACTTTTGAGCGCCTTGCAATTCCTTTTTGCTCGCTTTGAATTCGGCAAAGGTTTCATAGACCACATCGGTGACTTGAGGAACGCCCAAAAGCTTTAGCGTCGTAACGGTGTCCATCGCGACATCGCCACCGCCGATGACTAAAACGTTATCGGGCAAGTCAACTTTACCTTGGGCCGTCTTGACTTCGGCCAAGAAGTCCACGGCATTCTTGACGCTCTTCGCATCCTTGAAGAGTGACAGGGTCTTGCCTTCGCTTTGTCCAATCGCCAAAATCACGGCATCGAAATGGGCTTTGAGGTCATTGAGTTTGGCTTGATTGATTTTATGGCCCAGATGAAATTGGACCCCTAGCTCAGCAATCCGCTTCACTTCGCTCTCGACCACCGAATTCGGCAAACGATATTCCGGGATACCATAGCGGAGATAGCCACCCGCTTCTTTCCGTTCATCATAGATTTCGGCAGAATAACCCAGTTTTTCAAGGGTGGCGGCAGCTGTTAAACCGGCTGGACCAGCGCCAACGATAGCAACTTTTTTACCATTTGGCTGCCCTTTTGCAAGGATTTTCATGCCATGAGCTGTTTCATAATCGGTCAGGAATTGTTGAATCTTGCCAATATCAATCGGCCGATCGATTCCACTGCGAGAACAACCCTTCTGGCAATAGCGTTCCGTCGGACAAACCCGAGCGCAAATCGCGCCTAAGGGATTGTTTTCGCGAATCGTCTCCGCCGCTCCTTCATAGTTGAGGAAACGCGCGCTGCGAATGAACTTTGCGGGATCGGTTCCGGCCGGGCAATCCGCCGAACAAGGGGCGTCAAGGCACAGAAGGCAACGATCAACTTCTTCATTGAGCGTTTTTAAAGAGAGTTGCTCTTCAAAAGGGAGGATGTAATGATGATTATCCATGAAAAGACCTCAAAGTTAGTTTACGCTTTGTAAGCGCTTACGCAAGAGGAGAAATTTTGGCCGTTCTGTGTCTGAATCTTCGATCCTTTTTCAAAGCAAAGAACCATCTTGGTAGACGACATTCGTTTCAATGGCGAATTCGAGCGAAAAACTCAGTAATAATTCATCGAATCCAAGAGAGTTTTGACCCGCGAAACAACGTCCGAGGAAAAGAGGATCCGAAAGACCACCATTCTCCAACATCGCCATCGAGTCCTTCTCGCTCGTCGCTTCGAATGAAACGCTATGGAGGGAAAATCGATGCAAATCGCCATTATTAATTTTTTTAAAGAAATTAAAAGGCTAAGCGAGAACTCCGAGAGCCAAAGCCAAGAGTTGGGTCAGTTGAGGCGCCACGCGCTGGCCTGCCTTGAGCACTTCAGCATCGTCCAATTTGCCTGGGGCTTTCCCGCAAGCCCAATTGGCGATGGTGGCAATTCCTAAAGTGGCCATGCCCGAATGGGCAGCGGCAATCGCCTCAATCACCGTGGACATTCCCACCGCATCCGCTCCGAGACGCTCAGCCATCCGAATCTCGGCTTTGCTTTCGTATTGCGGACCGGAGAATTGAAGATAGACGCCTTCTTGAACGGGCAAACCGGCTTCTTTCGCTTTGACGAGGATAAGTGAACGATCCTGGTCATCCCAAGGATCGCTCATATCCGGGAAACGGGGACCAAAACATTCAAAATTCGTTCCCAGCAAGGGCGAAGGAACGAGGGTGGAAATATGATCGGAAATCAACATTAAAGTGCCAGGGCCATAGCTAATTCCGCCGCAAGCATTCGTGATGATAAGCTTTTTGATGCCCAACAAATGGAATAAACGAACGGGTAACGCAACCTGCTCCGCCGTATAGCCTTCGTAGTAATGAAGACGGCCATCCGCAATCAAAAGAGGCACGCCTTGAAACGTCCCGAAAAGGTATTGACCCTTATGAGCCGAATTGGTTGTTAAAGGATGACCTGGTATTGCAGAAAAAGGTACTGTCGCTTCAATCTTGACCGCTTTGAGGAAATCATCTAATCCGGAGCCAAGAATGAGCCCGATACGGGGCGTAAAAGGAGCCGCCTTGCGTAAAACATCAGCCATCGCTTCATATTCTTTTAAGTTATAAAACATGGTTTGACCTCTATTTTTAGTGTACTCCCTTTGCCCAAGAAAAAGCTAAAGAACCCCCTCATTACTCTCTTTTGAGTATTTTTTCCAGCGAGCGGGCCAAAACCATCCGGAAATAAAATTGAGTGAATAGCGACTATTACTCCAGGAATCCGACCCCGATTTTCCTCAATAAACAGGATTTCTTCAAAAGCTTAAGAGTATCAAAATCTGCAGTTTTTCTGATTTGTTAATCTGCTGTATTTCAATTTTCTCCCAATTTTTTGCCGTTTTATATGCAGTATTTTTTGAAACGAGGCACTAAAAAATCCGAACCTTATTCAAGTTCGGATGATTTATCAATGGTGAAGCATTCGTTTCCGTATTCGAACCACCCTTCGAAAAAGAGTATTCTCGACTGATTTTCTTATCATTCAGGATAATGTGGCCTCCGCCGTCCGGACAGATGATTCATCTCATCAACGAATCATCCATGAGATTTTTGACATTTTTTATTTCTTTATATTGAGATTTTTGACATTTTTGTTTGTAATAACCAATAGATTTTTGACATATATTGTCTATAATAGTGGGGTGAACGGGGAGATAAAAATGATAGCGATCAATAACAAAGAAATCGAATCCGTTTTCTTGGAACGGAAAATCTACCAAAAAATGCTGGAATGGAAAAAGAACCTTTCCAAAGGCCATGCGCTCTTCCTCAAAGGGTCGCGGCGAGTCGGTAAAACCGAACTGGCTAAAAAGCTTGGGAACGAGGAATACCGCTCCTACCTTCTGATCGACTTTCGCTACGCCCCAAAAGAAGTCAAGGACCTTTTCTCCGACTCAATGGAGAATCTCGATTTTCTCTTCACCCAATTGCAAAGTTTCTACGGAGTCGTTCTTTACCCCGGGGAATCCCTCGTCATATTAGATGAGATCCAGCTTTGCATCGAAGCCAGGCAGGACATCACCAGGTTTGTCTCAGACGGGAGATATGATTACTGTGAGACCGGCTCATTAGCCGGTATCCACCGCAACTCGAAGGAAATCGTCACCCCGGTCGGAGAATACCCTTTGGAGGTCCATCCCCTCGACTTTGAGGAATTCCTCTGGGCCATAGGCGATCACGTCAGCATGCCCTTCCTCCGTTCGGCCATCAAGTGCCCAAAGCAACCGATAGGAAAGGCCATGCACGCCAAACTAACTGGCCTTTGGCGCCAATACATGCTCGTAGGCGGGATGCCCAAGCCTGTCGCTGGCTACAAACTCTACAAAAACCTAGAGGTCGTGGATTTCCTCAAGCAGGAGATTCTCAGCATCTACAAGAACGACTTCGACGACCAGAATGAAGTCAGCAGCGCCCTCCTCCACAGCATCATTTCCGCCATCCCGGCCGAACTTTCCAAGCACGACGCCCGTTTCGTGGAGAGTCACATCGCTGGAGGCCGCTATGAGAGGATGGCCCCCGCATTCAAATGGCTGAATGACGCCTACATAACCAACATGTCCTATGACGTGAGCGACCCATCCGCAAGTTTTGGCCTCACCCTTTGCGAGGACGACTTCAAGGCTTATTTCGTCGACACGGGTCTCTTAGTTTCGCTCACCTTCATCGGAAAGCCCTATATCTCGAACGATCTCTACAACAAAATCCTCTTCGATAAGATTCACATCAACGAAGGAATGTTGGCGGAGAACATCGTGGCCCAATGTCTGAGAAACGCGGGCCATTCCTTGCTCTTCTATTCAAAATACGATGAGGCCGGGCATCCCGTTATGGAGATCGATTTCCTCGGCGAACACGAGGGAAAAGTCTGTCCGATTGAGACGAAAAGCAGCAGGGATTATGGGCATGCCTCGCTAAAGAAATTCAAGACGGCCTTCTCGAATCGGGTCGGAAAGCAATACATCCTCTACGACCAAGACATCAAAGTGGACGGCGAGCTCCTCTATCTTCCGATTTACATGGCTCCGATCCTTGCAGAAAATCTCCTCTAAACGGAATGTCCTGTTATAAAGACACTAAAAAATCCGAACCTTATTCAAGTTCGGATGATTTATCAATGGTGAAGCATTCGTTTCCGTAATCGAACCATTTCGAAAGCAAGTTAGTTAAGAAAACACGCACAAAGTTCCAACAAACATGGGCTTTCACCAATTAATGATCTAAAAATTGTTTTCCTCAATCTTTTTTAACCGGTTTTTTAATCGAATGCGATTGGTAAGCATACTTAGCGACTTCGTAGCCTCGAATGGTCTGATACTTCGTTTCCGATCCTTGAGGGAGGCGAAGGCTAACGGCGTCAAAAAGGATTTCTTGAAGATGTTCCGGCTCGCTATAAGAGTCGATTGAGCAAAGCACCAAAGAATTCCGGAAATATTTCGCGTGTTCCCCTAAGAACTTTTCATTAAGTTTGAGGCCCAATCCTTTTAAATAAAAATAGAGAAAAGTCGCCACCGAACGAGTGTTGCCTTCGCGGAAGGGGTGAATCCGCCATAGAGTTGAAATGACCTCGCCAACTTTACTCATTTGCTCTTTCTTGGATAATTTCCCCCATTCGATGCTTTTCATCAACTCGCTCACCCCCGCGACACGATCAATGATCTGTCGATAGTCGGAATAGTCTACCGAAAGACCGTTAAGTATGGGTTCTGCTTTATAAATGTTGATGCTACGGGGCTGACCAGCCCAAGAATAAACATCCGAAAAAAGAGCTTTGTGGATAACGAAAATGTCTTCGGCCCCCTGGATAGCAAAAGGTTTGGCGAACAATTCCTCCAGGGCCGCCCGAACCATCACTCCTTCGAATTCGTCAAGTTGGGCTTGGTCGCGAATACCTGCGGAATTGATTAAAACGCTCGTCCCCTCGTAAACATAGGAATCATTCATTTTGAAAAGTACCTCCGAATAGCGAATTTCGCGGTCTCATAATCAATGTCACCAACGGACAAAAGATGAAGGATTTTTTCAAGCTTGGGGTCCGCTTTTTCTTTGCCTGCGGTCGAATTGATAAGGCGTGCCAGTTCCTCAGACCCGGGCTTCGAACTCTTTGGCAAGGCAATTTTGAAAGGAATTTCACCATGGTAGACAACTTGTTGCAAAAACATCGTAACGGCATAAGAGGTCGTCAAACCAAGTTTTGCTAAGGTTTCGTCAGATTCTTTTTTGAGATTCGGGTCAATTCGAATCGTGATCATATCTGTTTTCATAATGTATAACCTTTGCTATACATATTATATAGTAAAAGGGAAACGAGGCAATGCTTTTCCCAACACAGGAAGCAATATTTTGGATTTCTAACTGTTTTCCTTGTCGCCTAAGCGACATTTGACAAGGCACTAAAAAATCCGAACCTTATTCAAGTTCGGATGATTTATCAATGGTGAAGCATTCGTTTCCAAATTCGAACCACCCTTGGAAAAAGAAAAATTCCGCAGGATTTTCTTATAATTCATGATGATGTGACCCGTGCCATCCGGATAGAGAATGATTCCCCGTACAAAAACATCAATCAGAAGTTGTTTGTTGGCCTCTTTCTTGAGGTCGAGGGCGCGGCACTCGTCGAAAAACATCAGGATGTCATTCTCATCCAAGACCGGATTCTGGATTAGTTCGTTCCCGATGGCGGCTTCAAGCCCCTTCTTTTGCTCTTCCAACTCCGCTAGGCGCGATTTGGTGGAGTCGCTGATAATTCCCTCTTCCACCGCCCTAACGAGGTTGGCAATGCGTTTCTCGGTGTCTTCCTGGCTCTTCTCAAGGGCTTTGAGAACCGGGTTCGCCCGCTTTTGGTACTCGAGAATCTTCTCGGTGAAATCCTTGATGACCTGATCGTTGCGCAAAAGCTCGTCGGCATAATGAACCGCCATATTCTCAATCGTGTCTTTGTCCACCGAAGGCATATCGCAAGTGTGGTTCTTCTTCGTGTTCGTGCACTTGTAGTAGCGATAATACTTCCCGTTCTTTTTCTTGAGGCACGATTCCCCGACCATCAGCCCACCGCATTTGCCGCAGAAAAGCTTTCCGGAAAGAAGATAGTTCGCCGGGGCTTTGTAATGGGCCGGCCTTTCTTGGTTTTGATCGAGTTTAATCCTGGCTCTTTCAAAGAGGCCATCGTCGATAATCCTAGGAATGCCGTCCTTGACCACGGTTTTGTCGAAGCGGTATTCGCCAAGATAGCGCCGATTTTTGAGCATCCGGGCCACGGTAGAGAAGGAAATCGGGTTGCCGTGGAATCCCAGCACCGATTTGTCGCGCATATAAGCAGCCACTTGGTTGATGTCGAATCCTTCGTCCGCATAGAGATGAAAGACTTCTCTGACCACCGCCGCTTGCTCCGGATTGATGACTAAGCGCTGGTCGCTATTGACCAAGTAGCCATAGGTGACCACGCCCCCGTTGAATTTGCATTCCAAGGCGTTGTCGGTCATCCCGCGCCGGACCTTCTGGGCGAGTTCCTTCGAGTAATAGGCGTTCATGCCGATGAGCATTTGCTTGACCAAGATGCCCTCGGGCTGGTCGCTGATGGGCTCGGTCGCGGAAACGATGCGAACCCCGTTCTTCTCCAGCGTGTACTCGTATTTTGCCGAGTCATAAACGTTTCTCGAGAAGCGGTCGAGCTTCCAAACCAACACCACGTCGAAGATATGCTTGTAGGAGTCGCGGATCATCCGCTGGAACTCCGGTCGGTTGTCGCTGGTGGCCGATAAGGCGCGGTCGATGTATTCGCCAACGATGGTGAGGCCGCTTCTCTTGGCGAACTCCTGGCATTCGCGCCGCTGCCCCTCAATCGATTCCTCGCGCTGGTTGTCGCTCGAAAAACGGGCGTAAAGGACCGCTTTGCATTGCGTAGTGTTCTCTTCTATCGTAGGCGCGAGCGCGCCGTCTTTTTGGCTTTCCATAAATGATGGTCCTCTAATTTCCCAATATACGAAGAGGAAGTCCCGTTGCAAGAGATTCCTCATTTTTTCTTCCTGTGTTTGGGATCCGCCGGCCTCTTTTACCGTCAGGTGGGTATCCCACTGTCCCGTCAACGGGAAGGGGATGTGACGCAGTGTGCACCACATCCTTATCCTGTTTCACTTTTTTGGGGCCAAACCCTCTTTCGAGGGCCGACCCCTATTCCGTCACTCGATGGAGCGACAGTCTCTTCCCTCCGGCCCGCTTTGCCTCGAGCCAGAGTTTCTTCCGTTCCTCGTGCTCCTTGCGGAGCTCGGGGTCTTTAAGCACTTCGACAATCGTCTCGTAGATCGGTCCCGTCAACGCATCGTACTGCGCCTTCTCGAGCCCTTGTTTTCTTATTTCGCATTCGGTCAAAATCCCTTCCTTGCTTTCCCTTGAGCGCCCTACTTTGACGGTTGGTTGATAACGTCCACGAAGCAATCACGCTTCCTATGGTTGGGCCCATTGCCTTCTCTCGATGATTTCCTTCTCTTCCGCTTGGGTTTGAAGGAAACGACAACGGATACGAAGGACGGCTTACGAATGAAACTCCGTGAACTGTGTCCTTTTCGTGAAAACGCTGATCCACCATGACCTGACGAGAGACCCTATGGTCCCTATGCCGCCGACTGCACTACGAAAAGCAGAGCCAATCATGCCTCCTTGCCACGTTGGTTGCTCTCAAAAGCGCCGCCAAATCGGATGTTCGGGCATAGTATAGGCCGATATTTTTCAACCTTCAAATCGCAAAATAGCGTTTATCGTTGTTTCTAACAGTTTGTAAAGAATCGAAAAAAAGCCCCGCCACAGTAACCATCGAGAAAATCGGTGTTTCATAGCGTTTCAGAGCGTTTCAAAGTGTTTCAAACCAAATTGAAGAAGCCTAGCTATCATCGACGTTTTAAGCGATTACTCGAGAACGATCAGGCAAAAAATTTTTTACAAAAAAATTATGCGGTTTTTGCTCTAAAAAGAACATCGTTGTGCATCATGAACAAAAAACGATCTTTTTAGTGCTTTAGAAGACAAAACAAATCTTTTTGTTTATCAGCCTCTTCTTTGAGATAAGGCCAAGCCGATTCCAAAATTGAATAATAATTCTTATCGCTCTTTAAGAAGTTCGTTTCATTCGAATTTGGCTGTGCTTGGTGATAATAGACGTATGAACGCTGGCCTTCCCGAATAACGCAGCTAAACAACGAATAAAGTCCTTGATCGAGAGCTTCTTTATTGGTGTTTTCGAGGGTTAGCGCAAAAAGCCCTGACTGCCCTTTGAGATCTTTGAAGATGGGATAGATAACGTTGTCATAGCCCCCATCTTGATTGTAAGCAGCAAAAATCCGGGTGATCTCTTCATCGGAAATATTCCCTTTTTCATATCTAGAGGCCAAAGCGACAAAAGCAATACAAATTGTCCTCGCGTTATTCGCGAATTTGGTAAGATTTTCATTTGAGACGTTATCTTGATTGTATGAGCCGATAAATTTGTTACGGAAAAAGCCATCAACGTATAGAAGGTCTTTAACGAAGCGTGCGCTCAACTCTGGGTGCTCGACAAATACAGGGTTATAAAAAGTCGGCTGGTACATCGCTGACGGAGCATTGCGGCTCTTGGCCGGTTGTTGGAAAAGACCAGCCAAACAAAGTTTTCCAGTTTCGGGTAAATCCGAATTCTTATCGAATTCAGAAAATTTTGCCGGAACTTCTTCGCCTCGTTTGGTTTGGTAGAAAACCCCAATGTTTTTCATTGCAGCGCAGAAAGTAACCTGTTCTGGAGAGTTTGCTTTAAGATCTACCGGTTTGATCGGCTTTTGAGAATTGGCGGCCTTGGCAATCATCAAGGTAAAAAGATTGCGTTCCTCCGGGTTCTTCCCCTGGCACCGAATAACTTTGCAAGGGATATAGAAGTCACTGGCTTTGTTAATGAATTCGCTTCGTCCAATTAAGGTCGTGGTCTGCCCACCATTTACAATAGAAAAATTATCGAGTTTGAGTTTTTTTGAATCAATCTTAAAGTCATCGCAGATGATGGTTAATCCGTTATTCTTCAACCAAAAATTGGTTGGATCATCTTGAATGGTCCCTTTAATGTCTCTATCCAAATCGGGTTTTCTGACGAAATACCGCAAATTTTTGGCGAGAAGGGCAATGCCTTCGTTGACGAACAGCGTTTTCAGCGAGAATGCCGAAACGTTAACAATAGCGGAATCTCCTTCGTCATAAGAAAGAACATTTCCGCTTTCATCCAAATCCAATTCGCCTTTTTTCACAAGGGGGCGACGGGATTCAGCCTGTCGAATTTCATCGGCAACATCGTCCAAAAAGAGAAGCTGGGTATCAAATTGAGTTGTGTTCGGAAATTGCTCGGCCAAAAGTCTATCGATGCTTGTGGTTTTGATATGATTTTTTGGCGCGCTCGTGTATAGGATAAAATGAATTTTTGATTCTTCGCCAGTTTCGGCGATTAAACGAAGAAATCTTTGTTGGACTAAAGGATTGCCAGCAACTTCATAGTTTCCAGCGTTCATCGATTTGTAGAATTTGATTAGCTTGACCATGGCGTTGTAAACATCATCTGACGTTATCGTTTGGTAAAACTTCGATTGGCAAAGAACTAAGTCCGAACTCTCGGACGAAGGATCCGAAAACATCGCATCAACTCCGCCATCTCCGGTCCCATCCACAAGATAATCTTGAAGGTCAGATTCTTTTAGGGGCAATGCAGGGTTCTTGAAAAAATGGTTTTTGATGCACAAAGCGGTAAAAATAATAGGATCGTTTTTGGCAGATAAGAATGAATAATCGGCCTTCATACCATCGATGCGGCTTTTAATAAAATCGTAATTTTCTTTTGTTTCCATTTTCATTAATTAGATCACAAGGCAGATCGCGCTTCAAGGCGACTTTAGAATGAAAAAACTCTTAAAATGGCGGTTTTTATAGATCATAATGGCTTGCTTAAAGAAAAATCGAGGCCAAAAGACTATAATCTTTTTTGTTTAGTAACAACCTTAAAATCCATGAATGCTAGAACGAAAAACGCGAGGCCACTTCTAAAATGGGCCGGAGGCAAAACTCAACTTCTCAAGAGCCTTTTGCCAGAACTTCCGGAAAAATATAACAAATACATCGAGCCCTTTTTCGGCGGCGGTGCCCTTTTCTTTGCTCTTCTCCCGAAAAAAGCGGTCATTGCCGATAGCAACCCCGAACTGGTCAACCTATACCAACAAGTCGCGCAAAATGTTGATAAGGTTATCTCATTTTTAAAAGATTACACAAACACCGAAGACGTTTTCTTACGGACGAGATCTCAAAAATGGAAAGAGATGGACCCGGCCGCAGCCGCTGCTAGGACGATCTTTCTCAACAAGACTTGCTTCAATGGCCTTTACCGCGTAAACAAAGAGGGCGAGTTCAACGTCCCTTTTGGCCACTATAACAATCCCACGATTTGTGACGAGAAGACGCTCAGGGCTGACGCTGAGGCCTTGAAGAACGCGACCATCGTTTGCGGTGACTTCTCCGGAGTTCTCAAAAAATACGCTAAGAAAGGCGATCTCGTCTTTTTGGATCCCCCCTACTTCCCAGTTTCAGAGTATTCAGACTTCAAAAGATATACGAAGGAACAATTCAGAGAGGCCGACCAGCAGCGTCTCGCAAGCGAATGTGCAAGGCTACACGAACTCGGTTCTTTCGTCGTCGAGACAAATTCGAATTCGCAGGGAACTTTCGACCTTTACGGGAAATACGAGACGTCTTTGGTGAGAACCAAGCGGTTCATTGCTTGCAAAGCTTCCTCGAGGACCGGCTATGACATCATCATCAAAATCCCCTGCCAACTCGACAACGCCGTTTATCCGCCTTTCGATCCACAAATGAAGAAATTCCCCGCAACACGATACATGGGGTCGAAAAACAAACTGCTTCCATATATTTGGAAGGCCGCCTCTTCATTCGATTTCACCAGCGTCCTCGATGCTTTCGCGGGTTCAAACGTGGTCGGCTATATGTTCAAAACCCACGGCAAGAAGATCATTTCCAATGACTATATGTTTATGTCAGCCGTTCAGGCCAAGGCGCTTGTCGAAAATAATTCAGTCCAATTAAGCCTCGAAAAAGCTCAAAAACTTGCGGAGAATCCGAGTGGCCACGGCCAAGGGTTCGTTTGCAAGCACTTCAAAGGATTGTATTTCTCCGATGAGGATAACAAGTTAATCGACACCATCAATCAGAATGTCGAAAGTCTTGAGGACCCCTACGAGAAAGCAATCGCAAAAGCCGCTTTGATTAGGGCCTGTGTCAAAAAACGGCCTAGAGGGATTTTTACTTATGTCGGCCACAGATACGATGATGGGAGAAAAGATCTAAGGCTATCCCTGCTTGACCAGTTCCTCGAAGCGGTTAAGGAGATCAATGGCGCTGTTTTTGACAACCATCAGAACAACCTTTCATTGCGCGGAGACGCTTTGACCGTCAACGTGAACCCGGCCCCGGACCTCGTCTACATCGATCCGCCCTATTTCTCGCCGCTCTCCGACAACGAATACGTTAGGCGTTACCATTTTGTCGAGGGCCTCGCCAGGGATTGGGACGGGGTGAAAATCCAAGAATCGACGAAGACAAAGAAGTTCAAAAATTACCCAACGCCTTTTTCAAAGAAAGACGAGACATACGCCGCTTTCCATAGCCTATTCAATCAATACAAGAACTCCATCCTGCTCGTTTCCTATTCGTCCAACAGCGTGCCGACGCTTTTCGAAATGGTCCAAATCCTTTCACAATACAAAGCCAACGTCCGGGTTATGCCTATCCCCTATCGCTATTCTTTCGGGAACCAAGGCGATAAGGTTAATGACAACAGGAACGTTGTGACGGAGTATATTTTCATTGGGTATTAATATGAGACTCTGGTACATCGGGAACACATCAGTTCGAAGCGCGTTAAGGATCCGTGATGGCCTTATCGCTTTAAACGATTCCAAGCGCGATGGTGATCTCCGCCAAAAAGAGGGGGACAAATTCTTTAGAGACCTTCTCGGACAAGCCGGGGTTGTTTCGCTGGGAAACGATAATACCTATAGCGTCGGAAGAAAATGGAGATCGGTTTTAGGCAAATTAGGCTTTCTTTATCCCAAAGTTCATAAGAACGCAGGAATCAAACAAGAAGAAATCGGAAAACCCGACACAATAACGCCTAATGGCTATCGACTCATCGCTGCCGATTCCCTGCCCGCCCAGCAAGAATGCTATCTAAGAGCAATGCTAGGCGAACGCTTCCTCTCGAGAGACAAGAAGACGTTTTTCTGCCCCCTGATTATTTTCTTGGAGATCATGACGCGGGTCGAAAAGATCACCGGTTCAAGCACGCTTTCTTTTCCCGAGTTATCAATCTTTCCGGAAATTGCCGATGGAACGGATGACATCGATAAAATCGTCTCTGATTTGCTCAAGTTCAGGGAAGAACGGGAAAATTCGAAAAACAAGAAACGCTTCGACAAAGAAGCTTATGAAAAACTGGCCCCGGAGAATCAGGTAAAACCTCACACCTTCATCGATTACGGCGACAGCAACAAAAGGTACTTGAAAGCCACAGGATTGGTCTCAGGAAAGGGGAAAGGCATCATCATCCCGCCGGAGCAAAGACAAATGGTGGATATGATTCTCGCTTCTTTTTCAGTGAGAGAAAACGAGCGGGATTACATTGTGACGCTTTGCAACGGCTATCCTCTCCCCACCGATTCAAAGCAAAATAGTTTAAGCAATTTGGGCGAATTGGCCGCGGTTCTCAAAGAAAACGGAGTAGATGTCGAGGTCACATCGAATTCACAAACCAGTATTCAAGACATCAACCAAGAAAGATTCAAACTGGAAGAGTCTCTTCACCACATTAGGGAAGAAAGATTCGCCAGGCAGCAAAAACAAAGCTGGCAAGAGATCGCAAAAATTCTCCACGAGATAAATGGCGACCAAAAACATTTCGCTTCAGAAGAGGATGACATCTCGTTCGGACCGTCGGAAGAGCCGGCTTATCTTGAATGGTCAGTTTGGCGGGCATTCTTAGCCTTGGATAATCTGAAGAACAAGCCATTCGAATGCCGGAGATTCAACGTAGACCAAGATTTGCTTCCTATTGGGACCGCTCCGGGCAACGGGGCCGATCTTGTTATGGACTACGGGCCCGAAAAACTCCTTGTGGAGGTCACGCTTACCGAAAACGATCGTCAACTCGTCGCCGAATCCGAACCCGTTAGAAGGCACGTTGCAGAAGCCGCTGAGGATGTTTCTTCCCAAGTTTTCGGCTTGTTCATCGCCAAAAAGGTCAACGCCAACGTTTTCGATGACTTCTACCATGGCTATTGGTACGATAGCGCAAATACAAAGCACACCACAAAAATAGTCCCGGTTACGATCAATCAATTCCTTTCAATCTTCGGCTATATGTTTAGCAAGCAAAAAGACGAGCCTAGTTTCTTTATTGATTTACTCGCGGATTGTTGGAATGCTCGCGAAGAATGCGATGACGCGCTGGATTGGCAAAAAGAAATCGACAAGAAGATCTCTCAAACCATAAATGCCGATTGAAGCCGAAATAGTGAAACAGGATAAGGAACAAGGCGCTAACTGCGCCAGCCTTGTTCAGTTTGAATGGCGGGAAACCCGCCCAACACGCGGAAAAAACTAAGAAAAAGTTTAAAAATCGGCGAAAATGGGCGACGAATAAAAAAGATTCATTAAAAAACACTTGGCCCATTGGTTTTCCAGACGTCACTTTTGTTTGCTATCAAGGTCTTTTTTCAGCCAAAGATCATCATTAATCCGAATGGTCACAAGAATGAGAACCATCAAAATAAGATAGTAATCGTGTTGGTTTTTCCTCGGTTCTTCAATCCCGTCATCATGGGCATACTCGTTGCGCAAGTCTTCACCGTTGATAACTTGGTCTTTATTGAGGTAGTAATTTAAGTATTGTTGCTCTTGTTTGCTGAATAAAGCGTTGTCCGTCTCGACCTGTCCGGAAGCCAACAAGGAATCAAGTTCTTTTTGGACTTGAGTGGAAACGTGCCAGTAATCCATAAATCCGTTTTCGAAGAAATCTTTCGCAATAAACGGCAAAGCTGACCCGGCCGGTAAAAGACGCCCGTCATCGCGCCTGTAGATATATGATTTTTGAATTAAATAATCGATTAAGGGCCTTTGATAATCGGCAGGCATATCATCGGTAACCGCATTGTGACGAATCAAATCAAAAAAGCATTCGTCTTTGGCGTTGGCCTTGCTAATGAAGGCGATCTTCGATTGATCAGAAAAGAGAAAAAAAGAGGCCGTTTGAAGATCTGTTTTTTCAATAGGATAAAAATGCTTTTTTGAAAGAAGAGAAACGTAATTGCCGATCTTGAGTTGTCCTTCTAGCGATTTCACGTGTTCTTCGTCTACGAAGCCATCAAGTGCATAGCAATAAAAGCGTTTTAGAATACCCTCGATTTTTGGAACAGCAATATAGCACTTATGATAGTAAGAGTCGCTTTCGATGGGAGCAGAAAACGAAATTCCAGTGATGCCGAAGGACTGTGATAAATATTCCTTATAAAACCAACTTAAAAGTTTTTCGATCGATAAGCCCTTCCCCGACAAATAATTTTGATAGACTTCCAATTGAAGAAGGCACGTTTCCTCCCTAAATTGGAAAAGTTCATTGTCACCATAATAATTCTTTGGATGAATCGACATATAACGCTCAAAAATATCAAGTGAATTCGGTTTGTCTATCGCCGAAATACGCATCTCGCTATCGACCAACTCAAAAAGATAAATAAAATTATTCAGTAAAGTCGGGAAGTCTAAATTGTCGTCGATCCACTTCGAATCATAAGTTAATGTATTTTGAGTCCCATTCCTAACGTATTTCTTCGTCTCTGTCTGTGGAACGATGCCAACGGAAGTTTGAAAGTTTTCAACAATCGCTCCGGGGCCAGAAAAAATAAGTGATTCTTCTTTCTTGATGAGTGCCTTTAAATCTTTCTTTTTGTTCCAAGGAATGTCATAAGATTCTGGAGTCTTTTTGTGATTGATCATGAGACGGATGTATTCGGTATTTTGAGGAAAAAGTTCAATGTATTTAAGCAAAATGGACGTCTTTTCGGCCATCAATAAACTGCTCGGAATTATCGTTGCCTCTGTATTTTGTTTCTCCGCTTTAATGTCGTAAACCTCGAGGAGGAGATAACCAAATTCCGGGTGTGCGATGAAAAAATCTCTGAGTTTACTATCGAAACGCGCAACCACATTTCTCTTTTTAAGCAGGCACGGGAAAAGTTCGTTCCATCCATCTAGTAATGAAGAAATAGAGGAGTCAGTAATTTTGGAGAACAAACGATACTTGTCAAGGACATAAGCGGCATCTTCGGGCCGCCGTTTCATAGAGAGAAGCATCTCAACAAGTTTTTTCTCATCCAACGAGCCAAGAAATCGGCCAACACCCGTTTCAATATTTGGAAGTGTTTGAGCTATTTTTCCTTTTTCTTCTTTAGAAATACTGTCAAAGCCTAAATAATCATGCAAATTTCTGAGAGCATTCACCGCGTCAAGCACATCGGCAAAACTATGTAATGACTCAGCGGAAAACTTATTTACAAAATCTATTGATTCTTTGACGTTCCCAGAAAAAGAGAGATCCGGATATGGATAATAGAAGATTTCTTCTCTCATTTTGTCCACTCTTTCTTCTGGATTCCTTTCAAATAGTCTTTTTCAAGATTTCGGTCGGATCCGAAAAAGACTTTTTCCGACCGGGTGGCTTTCCCGTTCTCAATCTGAAGGTGGAGAAGTTTGAGGGTCGCGATAAGATCGGCGGCTTGGAAGAGCCGATAGTCCGACGGAAAGACTTTTCGAATTTCAACCTTGTCGAGCAGGACAGTGAAAACGGATGAAATTAAGACGCTCACTTGCGATTGCCCGTTATCGTAGTAAACCTTCACGACATCGTAAGAAAGAAACTCGTCGTAATGCGCCTTTATCACGGATTTCATCTGCTTGGCCAAACCCTGCGAAATCGAGACGTTGTCCCCTTGGTGCTTTTTGTCGATCCAAATGGCGCTATAGCGGATGTCGGCGTTCCGGACGAATGCCGTCATCCTTGCCAGAACCTTCCGGCGGTTCTCCAGACCCATGTCCCGATACTCTTTCTCGCCTCGGATGGCAGGGCCAGCGTGAACACAAAGATCAGAACCAGAAATAGCCTTAAGTTGGGAGCTCAATTTAGCAATTTCGGAAGTCAAAGAGACGCTTTGGTCGTGAAAGACCATAGCAATGATGTAATAAGGGCATTTGACGTCGTAATCGCCCCAGTCTCCGGATTCATCTATGAACACGCTTAGTTCTTTCATGAGAGCCCCCTAAGTAAAGAAAAGGCGAGGACTTCCCCGCCGTATGTGGACCCGGGTTCGCGAAGCGGACCAGCCCATGATGGACAAGCCATCTTTCGACTATATTAATAGCACGAAAATATTCGATCAACAAGGGCAAAAAACCACTTTTCTCAAAAGGCCCGTTAGAAACTGATGAATACTTTTTGGCTGCGCAATATCTTTGGCAAAACCCGCTTCTATTTCGGTTTTTTGTTCCGTCTGAGGTTCTTGGATGGATAGGCCTCGAATATGGCGTCTGTGGGGCGCCATGACTGGCCTTTTCCAACAATGATTGGCTCTTTTGTACGCCACGGCAAGAGTTTTGGCTGCTTTAAATCAAAAGAAAAACCGAACCCTTCCTCGACGAGGAATAGGTTCGGATTATCAACGAATGGTGACCCGGACGGGGTTCGAACCCATGAATGTATCCTTGAAAGGGATATGAGTTAACCGCTTCTCCACCGGGCCATTAAAAATGGCGCTCGCTAAAGGATTTGAACCTTCGACCTTCCGGTTAACGGCCGGGCGCTCTAACCAGCTGAGCTAAGCGAGCAGCACATC
>Ga0183095_10703_pt1 | contig 70125 bp, 75 predicted proteins | sample BioMet4_FD_130346 | JGI IMG/M metagenome (GOLD analysis project Ga0183095, IMG submission 130346) | Microbial communities from bioreactor (seeded with sewage sludge) at LBNL, California, USA - Biofuel metagenome 4 (v2) (version 3) | ecosystem: Engineered > Bioreactor > Anaerobic > Unclassified ... | reverse complement strand
GAAACCTAATGTTGAAAGTTGCGTTCGTTTATGGGGAGCAGTCTACCCATAAACGGACGTACTTTCATTTTGGGCGCATTTCCTGCATTCCTTAGTGGGCTCTTGACGGTGCCTCTTAGAGTTGTGGGGGATGCGCCCTCTTCGTAGAGACGTTCTTCCCTTTCCGGTTTGCTTGAGGCAATAAACCAATCCAAACACCAAAAACGGAGGGGAAAATGAACGGGGATGCCGAAAATTATTATGATGAGCCGGATGAAATCATCACGCCGGAAAACTTCTTTCCATCGGAACCGCTGAACGCCGCGTTTCGACTGTTTTGTTTCCAGTACTGCTGTCGCTTGCGACGGGTCGGCGTTCGCTTCGACGCCGGAAAGCGTCCGCTGCTGGAATTGGCGGTGATCGTTTCCCATCAGGTCGAACGGCTGGTAACGGTTCGCCTATACTCCGCCGCCGACCGCGTGATGGTCAAAGCCATTACTCCTCTCGACGGTCGCAATCCGCCCGGCTTGTTGCAGATGGTTCTGATGTTCACGGATGACCAAGAGTCGCTACGCTATCACGTGGAACTCAACTCCGACTTCACCGCTCAATTTTACGGCGAAGCCGCCACCGCCTCGCTTCGTCTTCCCCGCGACTTCTATGAGTTGATTATTCATTTGGCCGAAGTCGCCGTTCGTTTGGAGCAATCCGCGTAGCGGACGGGGATTCCGGCCGCTTCGTGTCGGCTCTGGACTCCAAGATTGACAGTTCCGACTGGCCGGCAGTCAGGAGGAGGTTGGCGAAGGGGAACCCACTACCGTGGGGGTTCCCCTTGCGAACATAGATATGTTCAGCCGGGGTCCAGGGGCGGCAAGCCCCTGGGTACTTGCCACCGGCGGCTCGCCGGGCCGGGTCCAGCGCGGAATCGCTGGTCGGCAAAGCCGAAATCTTAAAAAGTATTGCAACTTGTTTTCTCCCTTGCCATTACGAAATTCATATTGACAATGTTTTCCATTTCTGTTCCTGCTCTTTGTGCCTTGCGGGGAGGGAGCCGGAATCATAAAAAGTCATGCAACCTGAAATAAGGAGTGGAAGAATCATGGCAGCGACGAAGTACGATGAGGAGATGGTCAAACGGGCGGAGGAGTTTGCGGCGGCCGGACGAACGGATGCGGCGATTGCGGCGATGCTGGGGATTTCGCGGGCGTCGTTTTACAATTATTGCCGGGAGCATCCGGAATTGGAGGAAGCGGTGACGCGAGGGCGGGGGTATCTGGGGAACATGCTGGAGACGCGGCTGCTGGATATGGCGTTGGGGCGGGTGAAAGTCACGACCGTGATAACCGACAGCGAAGACCGGGAGACGATTAAAGAGCGGATGCTGGGGCCGAATTTGTCGGCGTTGAAACTGTTGTTGAAACGGTTCGGGGGAGAGGAGTGGCGGGAGGTACTGCGGCCCGAGCGGACGTCTGCCGATGCCGCGTCGACGGATTCCGACGGAGCGCCGTTGCCGCCGTTCGGGTCGCCGGAAGCGAAAGAACGGGACCGGCGGATAGCGTTTGAAGCGATCATGGAGGATTACCGGGGGGCGACCGAGGAAGAAAAGCGGAACAGCATGTACGCCGACTGGCTGTTCAGTCCGGAGGCGAAGGAGTGGGAGGAGGCGCACCGCGACGACCCGCCGCCGGACGACGACGATAACAACGACGACAACGCTAACAATGATCGGTCCGATGCGGAAACGGCGTCATCATCCGATGGCGACCACGAAAATTCTCCTGTACAAACGGTGTCTAAAATGTCTAAAATGAGCTCCCAGTCGATGTCTGAAATGCCGGAATCCGTCCCCTGCCCCCGGCAGCAAAACTCGACTGTGCCGTCCGCCCGGCTTGATCTCTCCCAAGGCAACGGTTGAAAATGATCTATCCATGCCTTTCACCCTGCCCCATCGACGAGTCCGGGTGTCCGAATCGCATCGCCGCGACGTTAAAGCGGCGGCGGCAGAATTTTGGCGGCCAACTTTTTGCCGTAACGGGTGGCGGGGAGTTCCACCAGAAAATGAAGAATCGTAGCCAGCAGCAGGACCAGGACCAGCGCCAGCCCGGCCGCCGCGACCGACGACCAGCCGCGAGCCAGCAGAATTTCCATGACGGCGAACCCGCAGACGGCGTGAATGCCGTACAGCGGATAGCTGATGTCGGCCAAGAAATTGAAGCCGCGATTGGTCAGCGCATACCGGCGATAATAGTAAGCGACGCCGAAAATCAGCAGCGCCAGCAGATAATTGATCATGGTAGTGGCGAAAAACGGTCCCATCACTTCGCTTTTCCAGACGGTCAGCGCGGTAAGCGCCAAACACCATCCGATGCCGGTCACGGCCAGTCCCGGTTCGATTTTCCGCCGGTATTGCAGGTTCAACATGACCCCGCAGAACATAAAGAGGATCGCCGGCAGATCGTATTGCAGGACTTTGGTCCATTGGAGAACTTCGCCGTCGTCGCTCACGCCGGCCAGCAGCGACAATCCGGCCAGCGCCAGCGCGGCCAGCAGCAGATGGACGATCCGCCCTTCCCGCAGCCAGCCGGCAATCAGCAGCGCGAGCAGATAAAATTTGATTTCAATTTCCAGCGACCAGCTCACCACGTCGAGCGGCGGCAGCCAGAACCAGTCGCGGACCAGCAGCAGTTGTTTGACGATCCGTCCGAAGTCCAGTTCGGGATCGGCGTGAAAGTAGCGGCGGCAACCGTACAGCGCCAGCACCGACAGCAACAGCGCCGCCCAGTACGTTGGATAAATACGGAAAAACCGGGCCACCGCGAACGGTCCGCGCCGAAACCGCTCCAGCGAAAACGGAATGACAAACCCGCTGACCAGAAAGAACAGCGCCACGCCGACCGCGCCGCAGTCGATCTGCGAAAAATAGTGCAGTCCGCGGGCCGCCGTCAGCATGGCGCCGCCGTGGGTGTCGGTGGCCGCCGGCAGTCCCAGCACCACATGAATAATTTCCGGCCGCTGCCAGAACAGCCCGGCAAAATGGGCGGCAATCACCAGCGCAATCGCCAGCACCCGGAGATTGTGGGCAAACCAGACCCGCGACGTGGTTGTCATAACGCTTTTCCGATCTTACCTTTACTTGAAATTTTTCCGATGGCCGGACAGCGGACAGCGGGGAAGACACGGGGCGCTTTTGAAAACGCGCCCCATTTCTTCCCCGCCCCCCAATTTCGACCCCGCAAAACTTTTATTTTATTGATCTGTTTGCGCCGCAAACAGATCAATAAAATAAAAAGTTTGAAAGTCAAAAAACGGGGTCCGGGGAGAAAACTTGAAAAATTTACCAAATTTTTCGGGGTTTCTCCCCGGAGACTCGATGGACGACTGTCGTCTAATGTAGCGGCAATCTTCGAATTCGCCAGTTCCGGTGGTCCGGAGGCGATTTTGCTTTTGATAAATTGCCGATGGCGTGTATTTTATAAGCTTGTCGCCAGGTTGGCGGCAGAACAACAACAGTCATTACGAAAACTATGGCAAAATCAATAACATAGACTGAAACAACCAAGGAGCAGATCATGTCCGGACACAGCAAGTGGGCAAATATCAAGCACAAGAAAGCCGCCGTCGATGCCAAAAAGGGCAAAGTTTTTTCGCGTTACGCCAAGGAAATCATGGTGGCGGCGAAAATGGGCGGCAGCGATCCCAACATGAACGCCCGGCTCCGCAATGCGCTGCTGGCGGCCCGCGCTCAGAACATGCCGAGAGAAAATATCGACCGGGCCATCAAAAAAGGCGCCGGCGAACTCGGTGACGTGATCTTCGAAGAAATTGTCTATGAAGGCTATGCGCCGGGCGGCGTGGCGCTGCTGATCGAATGTCTGACCGATAACCGCAACCGTTCCGCCGGCGAAGTGCGTTCGGTGCTCGACAAGCACAACGGCAATCTAGCCGGGGCCGGAGCGGTAGGCTGGATGTTCAAACGGCAGTCGCATTTCGTGGTATCCGGCGAAAACGCCGACGAAGAAAAGTTGATGGATATCGTGATCGACGCCGGAGCGGAAGACATTGAAGTCAGCGACGGCGTGGCGGATATCTGGGGCGCCCCGGACGCGTTCGAAAGCATCAGCAAGGCGCTGGAAAAAGCCGGGATCAAACCGGAAGAAGCCGAACTGGTCCGCCGGCCCGACAACAAGATGGAAATCAAAGAAGTCAACGTGGCGAACTCGGTGCTGAAACTGATCGACCGGCTGGAAGAAATCGACGACGTACAGCAGGTCAGTTCCAACCTCGAAATCGCCGACGAAATCGCCGATCAGGTGGAAGCGTAGGCGGGGCGCCGTCCCATGATTATCCTGGGTATCGACCCGTCCCTGAGGCGAAGCGGATTCGGCGTGATCCGGATGCTGTCGGCCGAACGGGCGGAGATTATCGACTGCGGGGTCATCAACGTGTCCGCGAGCGCGCCGCAGAGCGAATGTCTGCGGCGGCTGCACGGGGGCATGAAAGAACTGGTTGAAGCCTATCACCCGGCGCAAGTGTCGATCGAAAGTCCGTTTTACGGTAAAAACGTCAAAACGGCCATGATTCTAAGCATGGCCCGCGGCGTGATCATTGCGGCCATGGCGGAGGCGGCGATTCCCGTTTATGCCTATTCGCCGCGTCAGGCCAAGAAATCGGCGGTAGGCTCCGGTTCGGCCTCGAAGGAACAGGTGGCCGCCATGCTGGCGGCCCGCTTCCAACTCGAGGTCAAAAACATCCCCGACGATGCCACCGACGCCTTGGCCTTGGCCTTGTGCCACGGTCAGCTGGCCATGGTGCCGGCGTTGTCCGTGATGCTGCCGAAACCGCTGTAATTCATTAATAAGAGGAAAAAAGGGGTGGCGCAATGTGGAAGATGTTGAGCGGGAAATGGCCGTTTTATATCAGCGGACTGCTGATGGCGCTGCTGGTCAATCTGGGGCTCTACCTCTTTAATGCGCCGGTCGGCATGAGCGACGGCTATCTGACGCTGTCGATGTACTGCAACCGGATGATCGAAAAACACCATCTGACCGAACCCCCGGCGCTGGACTGGCAGACCGGGTTTCTGGTGGGGATTTTCGGCGGGGCGCTGCTGACCGTGCTGTTCAGCAAGCAATGGAAATTTGAAATGTTCCCCGACGACCTGAAAGGAAGCAATAGTTTTGCGTCCGCCTGGAAATGTCTGCTCCACGGGCTGTTCGGCGGTTTTCTGGTGATGCTGGGTTTGCAGCTGGCCGGAGATTCGTTCTTCGGTCAGTGGGCGGCGGCCATGCAGTTGTCGCCCGGAGCTTGGATCTTCATTCTGGCGTTCTTCATTACCGGATCGCTGGCCGCCATTGTGATGAGCAAGCGCGAAGAAGGCGGCGGTAAAAGCGCCAAAGCCAAAAGCGGAAAAGGAGAATAGACCATGACGCCACTGGCCTTGACCGGAAACTGGAAACTGGCGGCAGCCATCGTCCTCGGCGTGTTGCTGGGAGTAATCCTGACCAAGTCGGAACTGTCGCCCCGGAAGAAAATTCTGGAAGGACTGCGGTTCAACGACAGTACGCTGTTCTGTACGTTTCTGTTCTCCATCGCCGTGGGAGCGGGAATTTTCTATCTGGCGGCGCAGTACGGAGTCGTCCGACTGCATGTGCGGCCGGCCTTTTTCTGGGGCGCGCTGGGCGGCGGCGTAATCGCCGGACTCGGCGTGGCCGTCTGCGGCGGCGTGCCGATGACGGCAGTGGCGGAACTGGCCTCCGGCAAAATGGTCGCCCTGTGGACGCTGGTCGGTTTTCTGCTGGCGATTCCGGTCGTCCGAACGGTGGGGCATTGGATTGACAATCTCCTGAGCGGCTGGTCCAAGCCGTTGGCCGGCGGCTTGCCGGTCAGCGCCGCGCTGTGCTGGACGGTATTGCTCTGTCTGGGGCTGGCGCTGCTGTTGCAGTTCGTGCTCGGCGGAGCGGAAAAAAGCGGTAAAAAGTAACGGTTTCCGGCCTCCACGGTCGGAGCCTTCGGAGCAAACGGATAAGATTATGTTGGAAAATAAACCGGTTTTGAAAAAAGTCGGCATCGGCTGTCTGGTCGGCCTGGGCATTCTCCTGGTCGTACTGGCGGCGGGCGGCGTAAAAATCTATTTCGACGTGAAAAAAGCCGGCGGCGTCGAACCCTATATCCGGCAGAAAAGCGCGGAAGAACTGCAAGTCCGCACCAGCGCCGCCGTCGACCAGTTGCCGCTGAATCAGCACGAAAAAGAGTCGATCACCATGCCGGTCCGCCAACTGGCCGGACGTATCGCCAAGAACGAGTTCGACGTCCGCCGCAGTAATTTGCTGCTGGTCAACGCCCTGCAGTCGCCGGCGCTGGACGCGTTGCTGGCGCTGCTGTTCCAGATGCGCCAGGTCGACGCTCATGACGAATCCGGCAAACTGGCGGTCAACCGCTTTGCCTGGGGTGCGCTGAACGGCAAAATCCGCGATACCGAACCCGTGCTGCAACTGCTGCTGGCCGATCCCGGCACCCTGGCGGATATCCGCCGCAACGGCAGCCCATTGACTTCGGAACGGGCACAAAAGCTACAGATAAAAGAAAAATTGTCGGTGACTGACCGCAATCAATGTCTGGAACGGATGAAGGCCGCCGCCGACCGGGCCGGAATTGCGCCGCTCCGCCAGGAACTCGACTTTGCCCCGGCCATCGCTAAAATTATTGCGGCGGCGGCAGCGGCGCCGTTGCCGCCGCCCCCCGTTCCGCCGGGCAAACCATGATGATCCCCTTCCGGCAGTTGCGGCGGCGGCATTTGCGGTTGGGACGCGCCGGCGAAAACGCGGCGGCCCGGTTGCTGACCGCCAAACGGTATGTGGTGTTGACTCGGGACTGGCGCTGCCCTGCCGGTGAAATCGACCTGATTGCCCGCGACGGTTTGACTTTGGTCTTTGTGGAAGTCAAAACACGCCGGTTCGGCGGGTCGGGACGACCGGTGGAAGCGCTGGGACGGCGGCAGCAGGAGCGGATTGTTCACGCCTCCCGGCACTATCTGCGGTTGATCGATCATCCGCATGTTCCCTGCCGCTATGATCTGGTGGAGGTGGTCATGGGACGATTCGGAGCCCGGGAAGTACGGCATTGGCGCGATCATTTTCAGCCGACGGAGCAGCGCAATGCGTGAAATACCGGTCAAAACCTGTTTTCCGCCGAGCGTCGACACCGGATGTACGAAGTTGATTCTCGGCTCAATGCCCGGCGAAGAATCGCTCCGTCGCCAGCAGTATTACGCTCATCCCCGCAATGCGTTCTGGCCGTTGCTGGGTCGACTGCTGGATTTTCCGCCGGACCTGCCTTACGTCCGGCGGCTGGAACGGCTTCGAACGGCGGGTATCGCCCTGTGGGATACGGTGGGGCAAGGCATTCGGCCGGGCAGTCTTGACAGCCATATTACGTTGGTGGAGCCCAATGACTTCACGCTTTTTTTAAGCAAATATCCCAAAATCATACGAATATTTTTTAATGGTAAAACAGCTTACAACTTTTTTATAAAGTATAATGCAAATTTAAACAATAAAAATTATGATCTTTACGTATTGCCGTCTAGCAGTCCGGCTTATGCCGTGCTCAATTTTGAGCAAAAATTGCAGAAATGGGCGATTTTGAACATGCTGTGATGTGTTACAAGAAAAATTGAAAATTATTGTAAAAAAAATTGAAATACCTAGTTTACATCATTGCAAAACGCATGTATAGTAGGGTTGTCAAGATGAGAGGGGCATTGAAAATGGAAAAGATGCAACTGAAATTCAAAAACGATAGCAAGGGCAAGATGTTGATTTGCCCCCAATGCCTGGAAACGTTAACGCAGGTCGACGTGGAATCTTTTTCCCGTTGTCCGTATTGCGATCATAAGTTTGAACGGTCTTCCGAACTGGAAGACTTCATCCTGCGACCGGTCGTCGAACACTGGATGGAACAATATATGCCCAAACAGCGGGAGATTGGTTACGTCGCGATTGAACAATAACTGAGTGTCTCTCCTTGCCGTCCGGATTTCCCCCCCCGTCCGGACGGCATTTTTTTTAGTTTCACAGTTATTTTCCGTGGCTCAATTTTGTGATAAAAAAAGCGTAGCTGAACAATATGTCTATTTTTGTCCATGCCGTGGAAAATTTAAGCAATAATGATAGCTAAGAAGCTGGCAAATGTTCGCGAATCGGGGTTGCTAACTGCATTGGCCGAGGTAATATTGATAGTGTTGGATTCGAAAAATGACGGAAGTGAAAGAGTGGCGGCATTTTTGTTCAAAAAAAATCAATCCGCAATCAGATTATAGATGATGCGATTATGGCCGATAGGCTGAACAAAATACTGTCGAAAAAATAAATCAACTCAATGATCGCTGCGATGTTGACGCGGCAGATAGGTTGCGATGCGAACTCCAAACGGGGGCGAGAAATGAATTGTCAGCAGGTTTTGATGATGACGGCATTATTAACCTTCACCATGCCGATGGTCAAAGGTGCAGATGAAGATGTTTTTGATGAAGATACTGTCACTGCAGCAACCAAAGCAGTACCAGCCAAAGTACCAGTCAAAGCAACGTCGGCCAAGGTAACGTCGACAACTGCCGCAAAAACCAGCGTTTCAGGAAAAAATGGACAGTCGGCCAAAACCGCCAAACACATCAAACCAATCGATCCGAACGAAGGTAATGGTAAAGTCATTACAGTTGACCGCGTATTGCCCGGATTCTGTGGAATTTATGCTTCCGGAAAATTGAAAATCGTAGTCACAATCGGTGATAAACAGCAAATTAAGATTACCACCGACGAAAATCTGATCAAGACGGTCAAAACCAATGTGGATAACGGCCGCTTGGATATCAGCTTGGCAAGAGACATCAACCCCACAAAGTTGTTGGTGGAATTGACCATGACCCGGCTGAACGGCATCTGGCTGGAAAATGCCGATGTGGCAGTGTCCGAGCTCAAGGGCGATACCATGAACTGTGAGCTGGTTGGTGATGCTGTGTTAAAACTCTCCGGCACCGCAATGGTTCTCCGGGTCAGTTTAAACGACAAAGCCAAGCTTTATGCAGCAGATCTGGCTGCCTTTTGCGCAGATATCCGGACCAAAGCAGATAGTATGGCCGAGGTTCGAGCTTCTGACCGTTTGAAAGTAGTAGCTTTCGGTCATTCCCGAATCACTTATTTCGGCCGGGGTGCCGCCGTCAACCAGAAGGCTTATGAATCCGGCGTGATCAAATCGGCAGACCACGATAGTTCACTGTAATGCACTCGTGCTGCCTTGCCAATGCCAACCCCGTTTTTACGGCTGGAAGGAATTTGCGTCATCCGGCTTTTCATGCTAGATTATCACTTTAATCCAACCTAAAATTACCGAATTGGAGTGTCATACGCAGTGATTATGAATGCCAAAGAGTTAAGAGCTAAATATATCAGTTTTTTCCAGAGCAAAGGCCATGCGGTAATCAAGAGTGCGCCGCTGATCCCCGAAAACGATCCCACTTGTTTGTTCACCACGGCAGGAATGCATCCGCTGGTACCTTATCTGTTGGGGACCAAACATCCGCTGGGAAAACGGCTGACCGACTATCAGAAATGTATCCGGACCGGAGATATCGATGAAGTCGGAGACCCGGTTCATCTGACCTTCTTCGAAATGCTCGGCAATTGGTCGCTCGGCGATTATTTCAAGAAAGAAGCGATCGGATTCAGTTTTGAATTTCTGACCGGCAAAGAATGGCTGGGCATCCCGATTTCTCAGCTGGCATTTACTGTCTTTGCCGGCGATGCCGATGCTCCGTTCGACGAGGAAGCGTTCGGCTTGTGGCGCAGCCATGGAGTCAGCGAAAACCGGATTGCCCGGTTACCCAAAAAAGATAACTGGTGGGGACCAGCCGGTCAAACCGGGCCATGCGGACCCGATACCGAAATGTTTTACTGGACCGGACCAACGCCGGCGCCGGAAGTTTTCGATCCCGCCGACAAACGCTGGGTTGAAATCTGGAACGATGTCTTCATGCAATATAACAAGACGGTCGAAGGAAAATATGAGCCGTTGACCCAGTGCAATGTCGATACCGGCATGGGATTGGAACGTGTCACTGCAATTCTCCAGGGCAAAGCCAGTTGCTACGAAACGGAAATCTTTCTGCCGCTGTTGCGGAAACTCGATGAACTGCGGGGTATTTCGACTCCGGCTCAGCGTTGCAGTTCGGAACGGATTATTGCCGATCACATGCGGGCCGCAGTGTTCATCATCGCCGATGGCATTACGCCCAGTAATGTCGACCAAGGCTATGTCCTGCGTCGGTTGATTCGCCGGACCATCCGCGAAGGGCGCAAGCTTGGTATTCAGAATGCGTTTACCGCCGATCTGGCCAAAGTAGTAATCGCTGAATTCGGCGATGTCTATCCGGAACTCAAGGCGAATGCAGAGAATATTGCCACCGCGCTGATCGAAGAAGAAAAGTTATTCGCTCAAGCGCTGGAACATGGGACAAAAGAATTTGAAAAACTGATTGCCCGCGTCCCGGAACACGTGGTAAAAAAGTCAATCAGCGGTAAAAATGCTTTCTTTCTCTATGAAACCTATGGTTTTCCGCTGGAGCTGACGGTAGAAATGGCTAAGGAAAAAGGTTTCACTGTCGATCAGGAAGGTTTTAAGGAAGCGTTCGCCAAGCACCAGGAATTATCCCGCAAAGGCGCAGAACAGAAGTTCAAAGGTGGTTTGGCCGACCATTCGGAAGCGACCGCACAACTTCATACCGCGACTCATCTGCTGCAAGCGGCATTGCGGAAGGTGCTCGGAACCCATGTAGGTCAGCGAGGCTCCAATATCACGGCGGAACGGCTGCGTTTTGATTTTTCACATGAAGATAAGATGACCCCGGAACAGTTGACGGAAGTGGAACGCTTGGTCAATGAGGCAATTCAGCGCAAGTTGCCGGTGATCTGTGAAGAAATGGCGGTGGAAGACGCCCGGAATTCCGGTGCCATGGGCTTGTTCGGAGATCGTTACGGCGATCGCGTTAAAGTCTATACGATCGGCGATGTCAGCAAAGAAATTTGCGGCGGACCTCACGCGACGAATACCGAACAACTGGGACACTTCAAAATTCTGAAAGAAGAAAGTTCCAGCCGGGGTATCCGCCGGATCAAGGCTATTCTGGAAAAATAAATCGCCGCCGCCGGTCGGAAAGTAGACCGGCGGTCGAAAAATCTTGGCATCCGCGCTTGCCAAGGCGGAGAAACGGGGTTAACATATACACCAACCAAGGATAGAGCGATGAAAAAAGCGGACTTACTCATAGCCCATTCACAGGGCGTATATAATATTAAAGTAGATGGTCGGGCTAATTTTGAATGTGCGCCGCCGTTGCGTAATCTTTCTTCCAATCTGGAAAAGAATTTTCAAAAAATTTCGATTGATTTGACCGGGTGTACCGGCATGGACAGTACCTTTATGGGGGTTCTGGCAATGCTGGGGCTTCAGGTGCGGGCGCAGGGCGCGGTGGAAATCGTCAACGCCAGTATCGACAATCAACATCTGCTGCAGGGGTTGGGAATCCATGATCTGTTTAATTTTGTGACGAGAGATACTCCCTTGGCAACACCAGCCGAAGCCTCGCAGTTTGTAGCGGCGGAACCGACGACCAATGCCATTGAAAAGGCGGAAACCGTTTTGACCGCACACGACACGTTAATCAAAGCCAACGAAGATAATCGGCAGAAATTCGAAAAAGTGGTTGAATTCGCGCAGAAAGATCTCGACAAACTCAAGGCCGAGGAACAACAAAAAGCGGATGACGAACACCGGAACGGGCGGTAATAGTCTTTTTCGGACCGGGATATTATGAAAGGAACTGTCGATATACGGCAAGAGTCTTTTCCGCACATTCCCGCCAGGAATAATGTTGACTGGCCAGCCTTCCGCGTTCTCGCATATTCTGAACTTCTTCCCTGTTTTCATTAAAGAAACGCATCGCGGCCACAATGCCGTCAACGTCATCCGGCACAACGCCAATACCGCAGGATTCGGCAATTTCATCCATGCCAGACCCGGTTCCATAACACACTGGACAGCGATGGTGCATAGCCTCCAACAGCGGAATTCCGAACCCTTCATAGCGGGAAACCAGAAAAAAACCCTGCGCGTTTTGATAGAGACTGTTCAACTCGGCAGCAGTCACATGCCGGAGCCAAATCAAACGCTGCGGCGGCATCGCCATGATTTCCCCCATGATTGACTGACATTCCCAACCCGGCCGTCCCACCACGACTAATTTGGCGTCGGGTCTTTCCGTCAGATAACTGGCAAAGGCGCGTAATAACGCCGGATAATTTTTCCGTGGCGACAACGTCCCGACCGCCAGAAAGAACTGGCCGGGCGATAAATTATACCGAGTCAAAATTGTGGGATCGACCGGGAATTCGCCGTAGTTCTGAATCGCATTGGGAGTAACGAATATCTTTTCCGGAGCTTCACCCAGCAGCGTAACAATTTCCCGTTTAGTAAATTCACTGACCGTAAAAATGATTTGTGCATACCGGGCAGCAGAACGAACTTTTTGGGTCATGACCTGATTGTCTTCCGGAGAAAAAGCATGATCGGGATACCGCATGAAGGCCAAATCATGAATCGTCACCGCGTACGGCGCCGTACCGACGGCAAACCATTTCGGCACAATTCCGGCAGGAAAATGAACCAGATCGGTATGGGTGGGGAGCAACATCCGGGTAACGAGATCCCGATGAAGCAGCCAACCGGCCACGCGGCCGGGAATCGGTAGATAATGGAGGTCCAGGTCCGATAACAATCCGTGCTGTTCCAGCAGTTTCACCATTCTGACATGCAAGCTTTGCCGGACGCTGACGAAGCCCCCCGACAGTTGAAGTTGCTTACTCCGAAGCAGTTCTTTCAGCACCGACATCAAATAGACGGAAATCCCGTTGGCCGGATAATGCAATAGCGCATCGATATCCCAAAATACTTTCATTTTCCCCATACCCGAAATAATCTTATCGGTACCCACACCTCATCAAGAGCAAATAGTATAACATATAAATAAGATATTACAACAAGTGTTTAAAATGGCAAATGGACATTTAGTGTGGCCTGCATACTTTTAATTGACGCTTGAACCAACTTCCACATTTCAAGATCCAGTTTGGCAATCGGCTCCAGACCCAGTTATAAAGGGAACAATCGGTCATAACGTAATCCCGATAAGCCGTCAACCGTAAGACCTGCCAAAATTCACGCTTGAACCGCCCCCGAAACCGGCAAGAGGTCGGCTTGGTACCGCTAAAGTGGACAATGGCAGGATGACGTTCTGCCGCCCTAAATTGACGGCGAAGTTCTGGTGAATATTGGTTCAGCCACGCCCGGTGCATTTCCGACTGGACATTCCAGCATAGCGACAGCCGTTGCCACCGAGCCCGGAATACACCGTTGAGAATATCCTGATCGTGAATGAATTGTGGGTTTTTCGTGATAACTGCTTGAACTTCCTGTTCAAAATTCATATTCCGCAATGCATTCAGATCAAGCAGCAAAACTCCGGCATTGAAGTAGTCTTCCAAGCGAAATCCCCTGACGGCAAGTTCTTCTCGCGTCGAGCCGTAATCCATGCTGGCCGCAATCGGAAAAGAAGCCAACTCGAAGTCCCATAATGCTTTGATATTTTGCCGTAGGATAAGATCACAGTCAAGATAAATAACCCTATCCGTCTCTGGTAAAAGACTGGTAATGTGTAGTCGGGCATTCGTCATCGGCGACAGCCGCTGAAGCGTCGGAACGTCAGAAAAAAGATTTTGGTCAATCGGAATAAAATCGAAACTGCAATCATGAAGTTTTTTCAACTCCGATAACTTATTCAATGTTGAGGTTGTCAGATTCCGGTCGATGAGCAACTTGAAGGAATAAGAATCTTCCGCCCCCGCAACCTTTAACACCGACGCCGCCATCACATTAAGTAACATGGCATATTTTTCATCGGTTGCCGCCACAATCGTTATTTTACTCATGAGAGGAGCTCCCGAAATGTGAACCAATAACTTTTAACCAGACGTAGAAAGATTTGGGATTAAACCAGCCATAGTATAATGCCTGCCGCGCATAGCTGACAGCGTCCGGAGAATGAACCGCGCCCTCCGCTAGATGCCGGTAAAGCCAGGACAACGTTCGGCAGATTTCCCAATTCAGTCGAAGTTTTCGCCAGCCAGAAATGGAACTGGAGCGAACCACCGAAAACATTTGTCTGATGACGTGAAGCCGTTTTGCCGTCATCAAGTTGTGCTGACGACTGATGTTATGGTCGTGCAACCGATAGCGGACCAATACCTTCTCCGTACAACGGACCGCGCCGAGAAGCGCAATTCGCAGCCAAAGTTCGTAATCGTCGCAAGGAACACTATCCGGATGAAACCGCAAAGCGGAATTGAACAAGGCAGTTCGCGGAACCATTACGCAACTCGTACTGTGAATCACGCAACTGCGCAAAAGCGATATAAAAACCTGACCATTCAAGATTGGTTCGTCCTGCAACCATGATCGACGATCATTGAAAAACTCCACTTGCGAGTAAACCAGCATCGTCTCGGGATAAGCGGCAAAGATTTTCAGTTGCTCGTCCAGTTTTTCCGGCAGCCAGATGTCGTCATGGTCGAGAAAAGCCAGATATTGACCTTGAGCCAGTTCGATGCCCCGATTCCGAGCCGATGCCATGCCTTGATTTTCCTGATAACAGTAACGGATTCTCGGGTCAGTATAACTTCTGACAATTTCCGAAGTTTCTGCCCGGGACCCATCATCGATGATAATAAATTCAAAATCGGAAAATGTTTGAGCTAATACCGATTCAATCGTCGTTCGGACCATGTCTCCGGTATTGTATACCGGCATAATTACGGAAACAGCAGGAGTATCTGCAACCTTACTCATGTTTCTCCCATTTCCGATATAAATCCTGTCTGGCGACAACGGCACTTTTAAAAGAATAAAGGTCGTTTAATTTCTTTGCTGCATGAAAAACAATTTGTTGTGCACGTATATTGTCCTGAGATAGGGCAATAATTTTCTGGGCAAAATCTTCCGAACGGTCGGCAATCAAACAATCGACATTGTCTGTAAACGCAAGCCCTTCTACTCCGATAGTTGTTGTTATGAAAGGAATATAGCGTGTAACTGCATCAAGAATCTTCATTCGGATGCCGCTGCCGATACGAATCGGAACAATAAAGAAACTTCCTTCAATAAGAGCGGAAATATCTTCAACATAGCCGGGAAAGACCAGGTTGGGATGCGCCAATAGCTTCCTGGTATACGCCGTCCAATTACCCAGCGCATATAATTTTATCCGGGGATTGGCTTGGCAAATCAGCGAAAAAACATTCTCAACAAACCATTTCAGTCCATCTAGATTGGGGAAATGAGATGGCGATCCCATAAAAACCAATTTATTGGCGAAAGTGAAAACCGAGGGCGGCTCAGAGCTAAAAGATACTGGGATTGCCGGCGGTGACAAGAATATTTGTTGTTGCGGCAAATCGTGAGTTAAGATATTTTGATCGTGCGCAGTAAGAGCCACAATCGCATCATATTTCTTCAGTCGAAAGAATTCATACTCTTTTCGTTTTCGGAACCGGTCAGGATCAAATGAAGAATGGTAGGTAAACAGAGCCATTTCTCGTTCGGCGCGGATGTAATTCAACTCGTGATGAATAAATATCTTAGTAATATCTTCCGGCAAAACTTCAACCAAAGCAAGCAATTCAAAAAATTCTATTTGGATCAAATCAAAATGGTTTTTTTGAATAACGTCCTTCACTTGATCGACAAATGCAGGAATACAAGGTTCTGGAAAATGACGCAGACAACTATATGATCGGACGAAATCTTTTGCCTCTTCCGGGTTTAGACAACGATGTAATTTATTGCGGATTCGAGTCATGAAATTAATTCCGGAAAGAAGCAATTTCCGCCAGCAAGGATAACTCGGGGGGCGATAAGGATAAAATTTCACCTCTGGCCAAAGGGTAGCTAATTGGCGATATGCCGTTTCGGATTCCAACGGAAAGCATAATGAAAAATCAAAGTCATGCCGCAACTCATTCAGCAAGTTGAATTGAGCTGTCTTTCCTCCGCTGTCGCAAGGAAAAGGAAAATGGGGCGTGACAATTAAAATCTTCATACGCGTTATTAGTGGACCAGTTTTAATAGTTCTCTTTCAATATTACTATAAACCTGCTTGAGGTCGAACAACGACTCAACTCTTTTCCGTGCATCTTCCCGAATGTGACACAAATCAGATTCCCCCATTTCAACAACTGTTTTTATTACTTTTATTCCCTCACTAATTGTATTTTTATTGTAAAAGAAACCGCTCTCGTGATCCACAATAAGTTCCTTGCTTCCGCCAGTACCAGACGCAATAACAATAATGCCTGACGCCATTGCTTCAAGAATTGTAATACCAAAAGGTTCCGCCCAAAGACTTGGGAAAATTAAAATATCATGAGAATGGTATAAATCCTTTATCTGCTCATGATCAACATATGAAAAAAATTTTATTTTATTGCTTAACTCCGCATCATTGACTTGTTGCTTTAATGAAAAATAGTATTCTTCATCGGTAATAAACCCATACAAAGATAGTGTTATATCCTTTTTATAATGTTTAATGAGAATAATTACCATTTCAATAAGTTCATGTACTCCTTTTTCATAGCAAAAACGCCCCACGAATAATAATTGTGTCGTCTCACCTTTTCGATGAGGAGAAAAAGTAAAATGTTCAATATCTATACCCCATGGCTGTAGAGAAATAGATTGAGGGCGATGAAATTTTTCTGCCATTACACCTTTTATAAACTTACTACAGCACATTAGATTATTGAAGGACAATTCCTTCTCGGTAATCAATCCACATCTTTTGATTATTACATCTTTAATACCTTGTTTCCAAGGTTGAGCACTGATTGATTTCTTCATAGAAATCCAAACATCGTCATTCCAATGACATAGCCATTCGTCAAACACATAACAAATTATGGGGATATCGTTCCTTTGGAAATATTGCAAAAAAGAGATTGGAATTCCATTGCAGTTCCACGCAAAAACAATATCCGGAAAAAAACGCCAATGATGATATACTCTCCGAGCGCGCAACTCCCGTTTTATGAGCCAGCATATTCGCTGATAATACCGTTTATTATGGATTTTATGATCCCAAGTCAAAACGCGATGCACATATTCCAACGGCTGGAGATCTGCTTCTTTTCGATAATCAGAAGTAATGACTTGGACGTTATTTCCCCGTTGCAATAAGAAATTAACCATTTGCTCACAGGCTAGTTCATACCCTCCCTCATAAATCGGCGGATAGAGATTTGATATCACTAATATATTCATAAGCAATAACTTAATATTCTTCTCAGAAATTTAATGATGGATTTAAATAAGAAAGAAGGAATCTGTACCGGATCCGCATATAACAAGATTTTTAAATATTGCCATTTGTAAGCTAACGGAGAAAGGTGTGGTGGCATAATCAAGGACAAATTATTGGCTTCGAGATGTGCATGAATATAAGCTTTTTTCATGGCAAAGGCACTAAATCCTTTGGTTTCAAAAACAGGATTGAGCTTTTTCAAGTCAGTAGTGAAGTGTAAATAGTCATCTGCCTTTAAAAAAGTTCCGTGTTGTTTCACCCATTCATAAACTTCGGTTTTAGGATAAGGAACCAACATGTTAAAATGGCATCCGATAATATTTCTTTTAACAAAATCAAGCGATTCTTGTACATGTGACGGGTTATCTCCCGGCAACCCGATAATAAAAAATCCCGATACAGAAATTCCTGCTTTTTGTAAATGCTTAATTCCGGTTTCAATTTTATCCAGGGTTGTGCCCTTTTTTATATTCTGAAAAACAAATTCACTTCCACTTTCCACCCCGACATTGGCAGAACGACATCCGCTCTGGAACATCAACATTGCTAATTCTTCGTCGATCCGGTCTGCGCGTATGCCATTGGGACATGTCCAATTCAGATTCAGTTTTTCTTCAATCAACATTCGGCACATCGTTTTACAGCGTTCCATGTTGATATTCCAAGAATCATCAATGACTTCAAAACCGGTTATTCCATAGTTTTGAATAGCCTGCTTCAACTCACTGATTACATTTTGTGGAGAACGTTGTCGATTCTTGCTGCCAGTAATTTTAGGAACACTGCAATATATGCACTGATAAGGGCATCCTCGACTGGAAATTAACGGATAACCGCTTTTCAGCGTCTCTTTTACGGCATCGCTGAAAATCGTATAGTCAGGAAATTCTAAACTATCAACAGCATTGATTCGTTCTGTGCCTGCCATATGAATACGGGGGCTCGTTTGAGACGGTGTTTCAGCCACCAGTTGCTCCAATGCGCCTGCCAATTCGTGTTCCCCTTCCCCCACAAACAGAAGATCGGCAAACGAATCGCCCTGTAATTCATCCCAGTATAGAGTTATATGTGGCCCCCCAAATGCTATTTTAATAGTCGGGTTCGCTTGCTTGACTTTTAAGGCCAGTTCCTTGGCATGGCGAAACGTTGCCGTTTTTACAGAAAAACAAATAACCGTTGGTGCAATATTCGTAATTTGATCAAGAATGTCATGTTCGGCAATTAAAATATTGTTAAGATCAATAAAAAAAACCTCATGCCCTCTCTTTTTCAATGCAGCAGACAAATAAGCGATGCCAATATTAGGATAAGCTCGGTTTCCGGATGCCGCGCCTTGCCACCCATATGGGTCAATAAATAAAATTTTCATAAGTATTCCATGGAATTATCATCGCGTTTTTTCGATATTCCAATCCAAGGACAGACATAAGATACCTGGTGGACACCAATTTCCATGCTGACTATGAGGCGGCGGATTTACCAGTTCTACTCGAAATCGAATAATATTCTCTCGAAGAAAAATCGTATTACCTAAAGGAGCATCAGCCGCTAACGTTATATAATATGTCCCCTCATTAAGCAAGTGAGAAGGAATTATGGCTTTGCTGCAATATATCCCCGGCGTTCTGGCTTTATCGCGCCATGTTTCGTTTTCACGATCACCCGCAACAAATATCAAAGTTCCAGTCTCCGACAATAACCAAAACCCAATTTGAATACTATTCTGAGTCGAAATTATTTCATACTCGATTTCCAAGGTCAACTCATCATTAGTCGTAATTTTTGAACCAACGTCATTATGTACTGCTACATTTAATATCGTTATTATTCCGGAAACACTGCCTTCATTTCGCGAAAAAGAATAAGAACTCATAGTCCTATATGGTCCACCGATATAATCGCCGATAACCTCAATACCAGCGGTTCGCTTTAACTGCCCATTGTCCAGCCAAATTATTTTCTTACAAAGTTGTTGAATTGCCGCCATATTATGACTAACGAAAAGGACGGTACGGCCCTCCTTGCTCACGTCTTCCATCTTGCCCAGGCATTTCTTCTGAAACTGCGCGTCCCCCACCGCCAAAACTTCATCCACCAGCAGAATCTCCGGCTCCAGATGCGCCGCCACCGCAAACGCCAGTCGCACATACATCCCGCTCGAATAATGCTTCACCGGCGTGTCCAGAAATTTCTCCACTTCCGCAAACGCCACAATTTCATCGAACTTTCGCTTGATTTCCGCTCGCGTCATCCCCAGAATCGCCCCGTTCAAAAAAATATTCTCCCGCCCCGTCAGCTCCGGATGAAACCCCGTCCCCACCTCCAGCAGACTCGCCACCCGACCGTTCAGATCAATACTCCCGGTCGTCGGCTCGGTGATCCGGCTCAACAGTTTCAACAAGGTCGATTTGCCCGCGCCGTTCCGTCCGATAATCCCCACCCGTTCGCCCGGCTTGATTTCGAAATTCACGTCTTTCAGCGCCCAGAAATCTTCCAGTTCGGTGGTTTCCCGGTTCGGACTCAACGGATGCCGCAACCGCTGATAAAGTCCCCTCGCCCGGCTGTAGAGACTTTCCCGCAACGAATAATAACGGTAGGCACGGCGACCGGCCCCGCGATCGTGTCCGATCACGTAGCGCTTGCCCAGATTTTCTACTTTAATTGCGTAATCCATGCCTGCCTTTCCTTAAATAAAGTCGGCAAACTCCCTTCTTCAGAACAGCCCTTTTCGTCCCCGTGAAACATTTATCTTATTGATCGGTTTACGCAGCAAACCGATCAATAGACTAAAAGTTTGAAAGCCAGGAAATGGGGTCCGGGGAGAAACCTTGAAAAATTTCCAAATTTTTCGGGGTTTCTCCCCGGAGACTCCTTTTAAGACTTTCGCCTAAATAAAGTCGGCAAACTCCCGCTCCATTCTTCGAAACACCCAGAACCCGGACAGCAGCAGCACCGTGGCGATGCCCGCCGCCAACAATATTTCCGGCAAAAAAAACACCGACGACTGACCGAACAAGGTCCACCGGAAACCGTCGATCACCCCGACCATCGGGTTCAGCGCATAGAGCATCCGCCACTTTTCCGGAACGATGCCGCTGCTGAATCCCACCGGCGAAATATAAAGGCCGAATTGCAGGATGAACGGAACCACGTATTTGAAATCGCGATATTTGACGTTCAGCGCGGCAAGCCAGTAAGTAACCCCCAGCGCGATCACGGCCGCCAGCAGAACGAACGCCGGCAACAGGGCGATCTGCCAGCCGGGCAGCCAGCGATACCACCCCATCAACAGGATCAGGAGCACGCCGGAAATCAGCAGATCGATCAGACTGACCATCATGCAGGTCGACGGAATGATGATGCGGGGAAAATAAACTTTGGAAACCAGATGCTCGTTGTTAATCAGCGAGTTGCCGCCGTCGCCGATGGTATTGCTAAAAAACTGCCACGGCAACATCCCGGCAAACACCAGCAACACGTAGGGCACGGTACCTTCGGACGGGAGTTTGGCCAGTTTGCCGAAAACAATGGTAAAAACAATCATGGTCAACAGCGGGCGAATCACGCTCCAGGCAATGCCGATGATGGTTTGCTTGTAGCGGACCAGAATGTCGCGCCAGGCCAGAAACAGAAACAGTTCCCGATATTTCCAGAGATCTCGAAGATAAAGCCGGTTGCCTTGTCCGGCGATGATTTTAAGATGATAATTGCCGTCCGTCATGTATTTTCCACATTATCTCGAGAAAAAATGCGCCGGCGGAACCTTGTCCGCCTTGCCCATACCCAATGATCTTGAATCGCGATTCCGTATTCTGTGAAACATAGCATAAATTATCGGTTACGCAATGGCGGAACGGAAGACTTCCGTCGCGAAACCAGGGAGCAAACGGAGTGATTGAACCCGCACCCCGTCTGCCCCGCAAAACTTTTCAATCCTTCCATTGGCTTGCGGCACAAGCGGCAAATAGAGGGAAAGCCGGCCATCCGTAATTTCGCCTCGGAAACTTATTTTGAGTCTGGTAATTACGGCAACCGCAGCAAGACCGTGTGTTCGGCAACAAAGCCGATCAACAGCAACACCAGTGCCAGCACGATCAGTCGCGGCGCGAATTCAGTGTATTCGATATACTTCGGCGTTTCGACCGATGTCTTTTCCAGTTTATTGATTTCATCCATGACCTTGGCCATGCCGTCGGGATCGGCGGCGTGATAATAACGGCCATCGCTGGATTTGGCGATATCCTTGAGCAAATCTTCGTCGAAATCGGCTTCGATCGGCACGAACCGTTCGCCCATCACGGTCCGCTGGAGGATGAAGGAGCGATCGCTCCCGACGCCCACGGTATAGATGATGATGTCATTGTCATGCGCGAGTTTGGCGGCCTGGCGCGGAGTAATCACCGCTTCGACGTTGTTGGCGCCGTCGGTGAATAGCACGATGACTTTGCGTTTGGCGTGCGAATCTTTGAGGCGTTTGACCGCGGAAGCTAACGGTCCGGCGATGCCGGTTTTGTCGCCGATGGTGCCCGGCTGAAGTTGGTCGAACTCACTAATGAGCCATTCGTGGTCGAGCGTCGGCGGACACAGACTGTAGGGCAACTGGGCAAAGCCGATCAGCCCGATGCGGTCGTTGGGACGCCGTTCGATGAACCGTTTGACTTCGTCTTTGGCCATTTCGATCCGTTTTTTGACCTTGCCGGCAGCGATGGCGTCACGCAGCTCCTGTTCGGTAGTGATCTGGCTGCCCGCGTCGAGTGCTTGCATGCTGCCGGAAAGATCAAGCGCCAGCATGATGTCGATGCCTTCGGCGCGGAGAATGACTTTTTCATTGCCGAAACGCGGCCGGGCCAACGCCACGATCAACACCGCCGTTGCCAGCAGATAGAGAACCAGCGGCAGCCGGGAAACATTTCGCCGGCGCGGATTGGCCGCGGCAAACGGTTTCAGACAAGGAATGCGCAGGGTCGGCAGCGGACGCCGCCAGACCCACCAGCCGAGCGGAAGCAATACCGCCAGCAGCAACAGCAGCCAGGGATAAGCGAAAGTCATGGTTTGTCCTCCTGCGGTTTCGTCTGATCGATCAAAGTTTCCGCACTGCCGATGGCCTGATCCAGCAGATGGCCGTCGGCGGGAATGCCGGCGAACTTGACCAGATCGGCGGCGGTCAGAAAGTTATGGAGAAAATGCCGGTGCTCGTCGGTCAGCGGACTGTCGCCGCGCTTGAGGTCGCCGAGAAATTCTTCGGTGGTCTGCTGGGGAGCCCGCAGCCGGAACCGTTTTTCCAGATAGTTGCGGACGATGTCGGTCAGCCGTCCGAAACAGGTTTCCGCCGGAATGATCCGAGCCGTCAGCGCCTGCCGCAGTCCGACCAGTTCAAGCAACGCCTCCTGCCATGGGGTGAGCGGTTTGAGCGCCTGTTCCCGGCGGCGGCGGAACCACCACCAGATCCCAGCCAGCAGAACCAGCCCCCCGGCAATTCCGGCAATCCACCAGGCAGTCCGCCGGGCCAACGCCGGCCGGTCGATGGCGGACGCCAGCGCCAACTTGCTCGGATCGTCAATCGTCAGCGGGGTGATTTCCAGCGGCGGCAGAGAAATTTTCTTAGTTTCGGCGGCGGCGTTGGCCGTCCGGGTGAATTCGGTTTCCAGCGTGGAGCCGGTCAGCCCGCCGGTCCGAAACGGTTTGAGCGTAACCGCAATTTCCCAGACATTGCTGCCCCAGCCGTGGCGTTGCAGCCGGATTTCCGGCTGGCCGACCGCTTTCACGCCGTCGCCGGGCGTAAAGACGGCTTCCTGCGGAGCGCGGCCCCACGGGCAGCGGTAATGAACGGTAGCAGTCAGAGAACTGCCGAGTGCGCTTTTGACGCCGGGCGTTACCACCAGCGGGCCGGCGGCAGTCACCGCCGGACTGGCGGCAACGACCCGCCGGTATTCCAGCCAGACCGCGCCGCCGCCGAGCAGCCCGAGCACAAGCACGGCGACAACGGCGATCAAAATGGTTTTTCGTAACGTGGCATTCATGGTTTTTCGTACTCCGGATTAAACCTTTTCCGTGTTATCGCCGCTGACGGCGATTAAAGAACTGAATCAACGGTTTGACCAGATCCTGTCCGCAGCGGAGATCGATGATGTCGACTTTGGCGCGGCGACAGGAGTCCAGATTGGCGCGATGCAACTGCTCGGCGGCGTCGACGTAGGCCAGCCGACCGGCATTGCCGCTCGGGAAAAAGCTGCTGGCCCCGGTTTCGGCGTCTTCCAGCAACAACCCGGGCAGCGACGGCAGCGCCAATTCCAGCGCGTCGAGAATGCGCACCGCCACCACGTCGTGACGCCGGTTGACCACTTTCAGCATGGTTTCAAAACTTTCCGGATTGAGCAAATCGCTGAGCAAAAAAATCACCGTGCGTTTTTTCAGGGAATTCATCAGGTGCGCCAGCGCGGCGTTGAGATCGGTTTTTCGTCCGGCGGGTTCGTGGGCAAGCAATTCCCGAATCAGTCGCAGACCGTGAACGCGCCCGGAACGCGGCGGCAGATAGAGTTCGGTCCGGTCGGTGAACATCATCAGTCCCACGCGGTCGTGGTTGCGGATGGCGCTGAACGCCAGCAGCGCGGCGGTTTCCACCGCCAGTTCGTGTTTGGTCTGGCTGCCGCTGCCGTAGAAACCGGAAGCGGAAGCATCCACCGCCAGCATCACGGTGAGTTCCCGTTCTTCGACGAACTTCTTGACGAACGGCGACCCCATCCGGGCGGTCACGTTCCAGTCGATGTCGCGCACGTCGTCGTTGAGGGTGTATTCCCGGACTTCGTCGAATTCGATCCCGCGGCCTTTGAACACGCTGTGATAGGCACCGCCGGTAATCTCGTCGACGATCCGGCGCGTGGTGATTTCGATTTTCCGGACTTTTTTAATCAGTTCCGCAGTGAGCATCATGCCACCTCCGGACGGACTGGACTAGGGAGTCCGCAGTTCGTCGAGAATCTGTTGAATGATGTGATCGGTGGAGAGGTCTTCCGCTTCGGCTTCGTAACTGAGAATCAGCCGGTGGCGGAGAATGTCCGGCGTCACGTCCTTGACGTCCTGCGGCACCACATAGGCGCGGCCGTCGAGGAACGCGGCCGCCTTGGCGGCCAGTACCATGGCGATGGCCGCGCGCGGCGACGCCCCGCACTGGATGTAGGAGTCAAGTTGATCGAGCTTGGCTTCGCTCTGGCGGTCGGAGAGTTCGTTCCGATGGCCGGGCCGGGTGGCAATCGTCAGGTCGAGGATGTATTCGACGATCTTTTCATCGATATAGACTTTATCGACCCACTGACGGCCATTTTCGATGTCTTCCAGCTTGGCCACGGCGAGGGCTTTCGGGTTGACTTCGGGATGAGCCATCCGTTCGATCACGGTCTTTTCTTCGGACCGCCGGGGGTAGTCGACTTTCAATTTGAACATAAAGCGGTCGACCTGGGCTTCGGGCAGCGGATAGGTGCCTTCCTGTTCGATCGGATTCTGGGTGGCCATCACCAGGAACGGTTTGGGCATCGGAAAGGTTTCGCCGCCGATGGTGACCTGACGTTCCTGCATGCATTCGAGGAGGGCGCTCTGGACTTTGGCCGGAGCGCGGTTGATTTCGTCGGCCAGCACCAGATTGGCGAACACCGGTCCGAGCTTGGTGCTGAACGAGTGTTCGGCCTGATTGTAGATGCGGGTCCCGATCACGTCGGCGGGGAGCAGGTCCGGGGTAAACTGGACCCGGGAAAACGTTCCGCTGAGCGCTTGAGCGAGCGTTTTGACCGCCAGCGTCTTGGCCAGGCCCGGCAGCCCTTCCAGCAGAACGTGGCCGTCGGCCAGCAGGGCCAGGAGCAGACCTTTGACTAGTTTGTCCTGCCCGACCAGAATCCGGCCGATCTCGGTTTTTAACGGCGGAATGAAGGCGGAAGCCTCCCGGATTTGCATTTGCAGTTCCTGCAGTTCGTTCTGCTGCATGATGACTCTCCTGTTTATCTCACATTCGGTTCCATTGATCGTTGCGTTCGTGCCATACCGCCAATAGACACGGTTCCCCCGGCAAATGTTCGATCGGGCGGACGTTTTTTTGCCGAAAAAAGTTCTCCGCCGCTGTAATTCCGGGCGGAGATGAATTATTATAAGGGCTGGTTTCCCCGGATACAAATAATTTCGGTTCCGATATGATACTTAAACCTCTCATTTCGTCTCCTGATGAGCTCAAAGCGGTTTTTATCGCCGAGCGGCGGTGGTTGCGGCCGGCCTTTCTGATGTGCGCGTTTCTGTTGCCGCTGAGCTATGTGGCGGCCAGTCTGCTGAACCGGCATCTGACGGACGAACCGCTGTTGTTGCGACTGCTGGCGGGAATGGTTCCGTTGCCGTTGTGCGTGGTGCTGGCGCTGCTGGGTGCCGAACCGTGGCGGCGGCTGCGCTGGACGGACTCGGAACCGGCCATCGGCTGGGGGTTCGGACGGCCGACCTGGGCGATGTTTCGCGACGCGCTGGCGGCGCTGGGCTTGGTGGTGGTGACGGTCCCGATTCTGACCGGACTGACTTATCTGCTGATGCACGGGCTGGGGGGCGACACGCACGGACCGCAATTGGCGGATCTGTTTCTCAAGGCGCCGACTTCGTCGATCGTGATGATCTTCTTTTTTGCGGTGATTGTGGCGCCGCTGACCGAGGAACTGCTGTTCCGCCGGATTATCTTCAGTTTTATGGCGAGTTATTTCGGCGTATGGCCGAGTTTGATCTGCGTGGCGACGCTGTTCGCGTTTTTCCACGATGCCACCGTGCAGTATCTGGGACTTTTTCTGCTGGCGGCGATTCTCCAGATTCTCTATCTGCGGCATCGGTCGCTGTGGCCGTCGGTGATGCTGCATGCCATGAACAACGGCTTGATGCTGGCATTATTGCTGTTCTGCCGGCTGACCCATCTGATCCCGCCCGATTGGATGTAGACCGTATTTCGTCCGTACGCGAAAGGACATCGGAAAGAAAAGCTCAGGGATGAACCGAGGCCGGAGGTTGCCGAGCTGCCGAAACCGGCTGATGCAGCGGAAAATCCAGCAGAATCGACGTCACGTTGTTGGCAAAGTCGCGGCTGCTGGTAATCCCCATGTGCGCCGTATTCAGGTACATGATCGACGTCCACGGAATCGGCGACAACAAAAACGGCTGCCACGGCCGCCCTTCCCGTTCGTCGAACAGCGCACTGGAAGCCAAGACCTTGCCATCGCCTTTCTCGTATTCGGTAACTTTCAGTTCGCCGTCGGGGTAAACCACGGCGGTCCGGCGGGTCGGCACCGAGTCGCCCAGAAACAGGAACAGCGACACCCCGGCGGGCGGCGTTCCGTGAACTTTCATGGCGGCGGCAAACCGCCGGGCCCGGTCCAGACATTTGGTCAGGTGGTCGAGTGCGATTTTCCGGCGTTCGTCGGCGCTTTTCACCGACGGCAGCAGAATCTGTAAAATATCGTCCTGATCGGGATCGGCAAGCCCCCAGCGATAACGCATCCACACCTGCGGATCGAAGAGGTCGACCGCCGGACCGTCGGGATGCCGGGCATCGAGCACCGACCGCGTTTCCGGCGGCGGCAACATCTGGTAATACGAGGGATAGGTCCCCACCAACGCCGGCGGATAGGACGGCGTACCGGGGGCCACCTGAAGACCGTCGACCAACTCCAGACAGGTGTCGAGATACCCGGCGTTGGGCGTGCCGACAAGAATCATTTTGTTGATATGTTCGCTCCCGGTCCAGTTCAGTACCGGCGGCGTACGGTCGACGGGCAAGTCCTGGTCGCCGTACATCAGATAGTAGCGGGCGAGCAGACCGCCCATGGAGTGCGCCACAATGTCGAATTTGACCGGGGCGTTGCGGACGTTGTAATTTTTCTCATATTCACGCTGCATGTAGGCCTGTTTTTCGAGGATGAACCGGTGGAACCGGGCGGCGTTTTCGGGCAAGTCGCGGCGCCAGTCGTAGTAGAAAACGAACAGCGAATAGAAGTGTTTGTCCTCGGGCAGCGGCTTGCCTTCAAGCTGATACCCGGCGTCTTCGAGAATGTCGATCAGCCGGTCGTAGGCGTCGAGATAGAAAGTCAGTCCCAGCAACTGGACTTTGACGCGGTCCGACAGGCCGACCGCCACCACATCGCCCTGAAGTTCCTTCAGCGATTTGCCGTAGCCCATCGGATGGCTCATCTGGCGGAGCTGGTCGCGGGAGGCGGTTTCCAGCAGTTCGGTGCCCGGGAACGTGCCCCAGACGTCTTCGCCGGTCCGGACGTTGTTCAGCCGCGACCCGAGAAAGCCGTGAATGACAATGACCGGATTGCGGGCCATTCCTTCGTAACGCACCGCCGCGGTGGCGATTTTGCTGTCTACCGGCAGATCGTAAGTCCGGGTGGAGTGGTACGAACCGACGGCGGAACAACCGGTCAACAGCATCGCCGCGATGCCGCCGATCAGTCCGAGGAGAAAATTGTTTCGTCCCGCCCTTGCCGTACTTCCTGCCGTCATGCCAAGTTCCTGTCGCCGTTGGAATTGATTCCCGACCGAAAAGATTACTATATCATGCGGCACGACGATTTAAAACCGGGTTTTCACCTGAAAAATTATCCAAGGACTAATCCGGGTTTAACCGAATCCTAACAAACGGCGGCTATTTTGTTAGGTGTAAGCCCGGGAATAGCGGGTCACAGCAAAAGGCAAAATTTAACAGGAGAAACATCCATGTTCGGCACGGAATTCAAAAAGCGGACGGTCGTTGCTCTGGCGGCGATCACCGGACTGACCGGGATCGGCGCTTCGGCTCTGACCATCAACGGCGCGGGGGCCTCTTTCCCCGCTCCGGTCTATCGCAACTGGACCTATAACTATCAGCGCGGCAGCGGCACCACCGTCAATTACCAGTCGGTCGGGTCCGGCGCCGGCATCACCCAGATCAAGAATCAGACGGTCAACTTCGGCGCCTCCGACGAACCGCTGAAAAAGGAAGAACTCGACCAGGCCGGACTGATTCAGTTCCCAATGCTGATGGGTGGCGTAGTGGTAGTCGTCAATCTGCCGGGCATCGAACCCAATAAACTCCAGCTTTCCGGTTCGCTGCTCGCCGATCTGTTCCTCGGCAAGATCAAGACCTGGAACGATCCCCAGATCGCCAAACTCAATCCGGGCCTGACGCTGCCGGACGTGCCGGTGACGGTGGTCCACCGTTCCGACGGTTCCGGCACCACTTGGATTTTCACCAACTATCTGACCAAAGTCTCCAAAGACTGGGCGGACGGCCCCGGCTGCGGCAAAGCGGTCAAATGGCCGGCGGGCGTCGGCGGTCAGAAGAACCCCGGCGTGGCAATCAACGTGACCAAGATCAACGGCGCGATCGGCTATGTGGAATACACCTATGCGACCGAAGCCAAACTCACAACCGTCTGCCTCCAGAATCAGGCCGGTAAATTCGTCAAACCCACCCTGGAATCCTTCCAGGCCGCCGGAGCCAACGCCGACTGGCAGAACGCCCCCGGGTTCTACATGGTCCTGACCAATCAGCCCGGCGAAGCCACCTGGCCGATCACCGGTGTGACCTACATCCTGATTCACCGGAATCAGGCCGATCAGAACATGGGCAAGGAACTGTTGAATTACTTCTCCTGGTGCTATAAAGACGGCGCCGTAACCGCCCGCAAAATGGAATACGTCCCGATGCCCGACAACGTGGTCGAAATGGTCAAGCAGTTGTGGACCAAGGAATTGAACGTAAAATAACGATATTGGCAGGTCCCGGAATGAGTCCCGAAACGGTAGCAAAATTCAAAAAGATGTGTCCCGAAATGGATTCGCGGACGCAGGAAGTGTGGTTTCGCCGGTTGACGGCCGGATGCGCCATGATCATCATTCTGATGATGGGGGCGTTTTTCCTGCAGTTATGCTGGCACAGCCTTCCGGCGATGCAGACGTTCGGGTGGAAGTTTCTGATTTCCACGGAGTGGGACCCGGTCCGAAACCAATACGGAGCGGCGGCGGCGATCTACGGCACGCTGGTGACCACGGCAATTGCCATTCTGATTGCCGTCCCGCTCAGTTTTATCATTGCGTTGTTTCTGGTGGAACTGGCGCCGCCGTGGCTGGGCACGGTGATCAGTCATGCGCTTGATCTGCTGGCGGCGATTCCCAGTATTATTTTCGGCATGTGGGGATTATTCGTTTTTATCCCGGTGATGCAGAATCACATCCAGCCGTTTATCGCCAACACGCTGCATCTGAAATGGTTTCCGCTGTTCGGCGGAACCAGCTCCGGCAGCGGTTATCTGACCGGCGGATTGGTGCTGGCGTTGATGATTCTGCCGTTTGTCTGCGCGGTCATGCGCGATGTGTTCCGCATGGTCCCGCAGGTCATGAAGGAAGCCGCCTACGGCATCGGTTGCACCACGTTTGAAGTATCCTGGAAAGTCACGCTGCGCTATGGGATGCAGGGCATGCTCGGCGCGGTGTTTCTGGGTCTGGGCCGGGCGGTCGGCGAGACCATGGCATTGCTCTACGTGATCGGCAATTATCCGGCGATTTCCGCTTCCCTGTTTGCCCCCGGCACCACGATCGCGGCCATGCTGGCCAACAATTTCGCCGAAGCCGGCGGGGTCTTCAAAAGTGCGCTGTTCGAACTGGGCCTGATTCTGTTGTGCATCACCTTTCTGATTCAGGTGGCGGCGCAGTGGTGGTTGAACAATGTCAAACGCAAAGCGGGAGGCGGGTTGTGAAGCGGCGCGGTCTGTTGGTACGAAAGACTCTAAATGCGGCCATCGGCGTCAGTGCGATGCTGGCGGCAGCGGCCGGGGTGGCCTTTCTGATCTGGATCATCTACACGGTGGTCAGCATGGGGGTCAAAGAGCTTAACTGGTCGTTCCTGATCGAACCGACCAAACCTTACGGCATTCCCGACGGCGGGATCGCCAATGCGATTCTCGGCACAATCATGATTACGCTGGGGGCGGTGATTATCGGCGTCCCGGCGGGACTGCTGGGCGGCGTCTACCTGTCGGAATTCAGCTATAACTCGCGGCTGGGGAAAACGATCCGGTTTTCCGCCAACGTGATGATGGGGATTCCGTCGATTATTGTCGGACTGTTTGTCTATACGCTGCTGGTGATTCCGACCGGACATTTTTCCGGTTTCGCGGGGGCGGTTTCGCTGGCGGTGATTATGTTTCCGGTAATTATCCGGACCACGGAAGATATGCTGTCGATGGCGCCAAATACGTTGCGCGAATCGGCGCTGGCGTTGGGCGTGCCGCGCTGGAAAACCACGCTGGTCATTCTGTTCCGCTACGTCCGCAGCGGCCTGATTACCGGGATTCTGCTGGCGGTGGCGCGGGTCAGCGGCGAAACCGCGCCGCTGTTGTTTACCGCGCTCTGGAGCGACGGCTGGCCCACCAGCTTTTTCTCCCAGCCCACGCCGAATCTCACGGTGACGATCAACGAATACGCCACCAATTCGCCGTATGAAGATTTGCACATTCGCGCCTGGGGGGCGGCCTTGTTGATTACCGCCGCCATTCTGGCGCTCAATATTTTTTGCCGAACCGTTTTCAGGGAGAAACGCTGATGGAAAATGTCACCCCGCCGAGCTTTGCTCACAAACCGCCGGTCAAGATGGCGGTCAAAAACCTCAATTTTTTTTACGGCGATCACCAGGCGCTGTTTGAAAATCATCTCGAAATTTTCGAAAAGCGAGTCACTGCGGTGATCGGCCCCTCCGGCTGCGGCAAGTCCACGCACCTCCGCACCTACAACCGGATTTTCGAACTTTACCGCGACCAGCGCGCCGCCGGCGAAATCCTTTACGACGGCGAAAACATCCTCGACCCCCACATCGACATCCTCGAACTGCGCCGCAAGATCGGCATGATTTTCCAGAAACCCACGCCGTTTCCGATGAGCGTATTCGAAAACATCGCCTACGGCATCCGCCTCCACTATAAGGTCAACAAAAGCGAACTCGCCGCCCGCGTCGAAAAAGCGCTTCGCCAGGCCGCCATCTGGGAAGAAGTCAAAGACAAACTCTACCGTCCCGGCACCAGCCTTTCCGGCGGTCAGCAGCAGCGTCTCTGCATCGCCCGGGCGATTGCCGTCGAACCCGACATCCTCCTGATGGACGAACCCACTTCCGCCATCGACCCCATCGGTACCCTGAAAGTCGAAAATCTGATCGAAGAACTGAAAAAGAAGTATACGATCGTCATCGTGACTCACAATATGCAGCAGGCGGCGCGGGTTTCCGACTATACCGCCTTTTTCTATAAAGGCTATATCATCGAATTCGATGAGACCAAGAACATTTTCACCAAGCCGAAAAACAAAAAAACCGAAGAATACATTACCGGCCGTTTCGGCTGACCGGGTGCGACCCGGTGCGAAGTACCGGGGCATACTCCGCTTCGCGTCGGCCCCGGCCCCCGGATGCGACCCCGGTACGGATCAAAACGACGGATCAAAACGAGAGAAGTTAAGTTTAATATAAAAAATACCAGCGAGGGAGACGAGCAAACGCCATGAACACTCATTTTCAGAAGGAAATTGAAAAACTGAAAAAGAAGATTCTCACGCAGTGCGCGATTGTGGAGGAGAATCTTTCGGCAGCGGTAAATTCGGTGTTCGAACGGGACGACGAAGCGGCGCGGCGGGTGATCGAGCGCGACCGTCTGATCGACCACAACGAGATCGAAGTGGAAGAAGAATGCCTGAAACTGCTGGCGCTCTACCAGCCGGTGGCGGGCGACCTGCGCTACGTGGTGGCCTGCCTGAAAGTGAATAACGATATCGAGCGGATCGGCGATCTGTGCTGCAATATTGCGGAACGGGCGCTGGCGCTCTGTTCCCACGAATTTCCGGCCCGCGATACCATCAGTTTCGACGAGATCACCGCCAAAACCCAGAAAATGCTCAACGACGCGCTCGATTCGCTGTTCAAGACCGATACCCGGATTGCCTTGGACGTGATTCGCCGCGACGATGAAGTCGACGACCTCAACCGTCAGATTCACGACCGGGTAATGGAACTGGTCAAGCTCGATCCCGACCATGCGCTGATCTTCGTCAGCCAGCTCAGCGTGTCCAAACAGCTCGAACGGATTGCCGACTACGCCACCAACATCTGCGAAGACGTGATCTATATGGCCACCGGCAATATTGTCCGCCACGCCGGTCCCGATGCCGACGCAAAAATCGAATCCGAACCCGAATCCGAGTTATAAGACGTCCGGTTTAGAAAGTCGGAATACAGAGTAAAAAAATGGGGCGCCGGTTTCCCGACGCCCCGTGTTTTTTTCGGTATGTCTATAGTCCGCAGTTCACCCATAAATTCTGGTGAAGAGGCTATTTGATTTGCGGAACCAGCCGCTTGGCCAACGCCAGCGCCGCTTGCGCCAGGGCTTCTTTGGCCGCCACATTGGCTGCCGGACCGGCCACCGTTTCCACCTGCCGGTCGGAAGCAATCAACGCGCCGTCCTTGGCATAGAGCCGCAGTTCCAGTCGGGCGGTAGCACTGAAGAACCCCTTGAAATGGCCGCTCTGTTCGGCAATGCCTTCGCCGGTAATCCGGAAATCGGCCTGATCCGGACTTTCCACTACGGTGAATTCCAAACCCTGCAACAATTTCTGCAATTCCGTCTCGGCGGCGGGATCGATATTCTGCGCGGTCTGTTCGGAAACTTTCACATAAACTTTTTTGCCGCTGCCGGAACCACAGACTTTTTTCAGTTCTTCCAGAATCGTCGGCCGGGTCAACACCGGAGGCAGCAGCGCCGCGACATTTTTTCGAATCGTCGCCTGAATCCGATTGCTCAGATCCGGCACCATTTCCAGCGGATCGCCGATACCGGAAACACTGCATCCTTTGACCAGACTGGTTTCCACGCCGATCACTTTAGCCACAATGTAGCTCTTATTATCGCCGGACTTGAAAACCGATCCGGTAATGATGATGCGCGCGCCGACCAGTTGTCCGATTTTCACCTGGCTGTCCTTGCCGACCAGACCGGAGGCGCTGAGATTCAGTTCCGCCATGGTTTTGTCGATCGAAACGCGGTCGGCCAGTTCCATGTCGCCGGATTCGCCCAATTTTACCGTCAGCAAGTCTGCGATGGCCGATCCCACGCCTTCTTTTGCCACTTTGCTTTCAAACGGCAGAACCGCAATGGTGGGAATCGGCGTTGTCGAGGACGTTGCCGCAGGCTCGCCCGCCATGCCCAAACCGCCGCCCAGCAAACATACCGTCAATACCAGTTGTCCGATCATCTTCTTTTTCATCATTTCTTTTCCTCTCCTTTCAGTATCTTCTTTAAAAGCAACCAGAATTCCGGATTGCAATCGACCATTTCCCGCAGGGATGCCGCCGCCACCAATAACCGTCCGGTCCGATAGTTGATTACCGCCAACCCGGCTTCTCCGTCATTGCCGATCGTAAAATTCTTCCTATCATAAATGACGGATAAGGTAGGTGTTTTCTTGGCGAAAGTAAGTACCTGCAACGAAAAATCCTTCAGATTGGTCCGCGGCAGCGCCCATTCCGCATCGTTATCGCCGAACATCACCACCGTTTTTCCGGCGGCGACTGCGGCTTTGACGTCCGCCCACGGCAGCGCGGTAACAATCCAGATTCGTGCGTCTTTCTTGCCGATCGGTTCGAGTCCGGCCCGCGTCAAACTCGAACCGATGGCGTCGTCATCGGTAAAAACGCCATCCTGCTTGAGCTCCGCCAAACCGTCGCCGAAAATCAGGTTCGAATAAAACTGCAACCGATACGTGCCGGCCGTGTGTTCGTTCTTCAAAACCAGGTCGGCGACAACCACCGCGTTGTCGTCGAGTTTGGGCAGTTCAAGCGTGAGACTCGCCTGACCGTCGTCGGCTGCAGTCAGTTGTCCACCCGCCAGTTGCCGGGCATGTTCCGTTTTCAACTCCCAACGATAATTCCGTCCGGGAACCAGTTGCCGCAGCACGATTTCCTGGGGGCGGCCCGAATACAGATTGAAATTCGGCGGCGGATTTTCGTCGCCCCAGACCATTCCGGCGAGTCCCAACAACCACCCGGCCAGACCGTATCGCCGTAATAACCCTTTTAAGTTCATCGTTGTGTTCCCTCCTTCGGGGTAATTTGATAGACGCTTCCTTCGTCAATGGTCAACACAGAGATTCCATCCGGATGCGGGAAAATTAGTCGGGCGGAGTTGTACAACAGATCGTCATACGGCAGAAACACCCACTGCGAACGGCTCGCATCGGGCAACGCAATCAGTTTGACATGACAGTCCCCGCCAAACCAGATCTGGCGGTCGCGGGCGAAAAACGGACCCGGATACGAAATAAACTGCGACGGCCGGAATTTGACTTTGAAATAGTTCCTCGCCTGGCGGTTCTCCGTGGAAAAGAATACTTCGCCATGATCGGTCGCCAAATCATAAATACAGTGTTCCTGACGGAAAAACGAGAAAAACAGCCGGTTGTCGACTCGCGTCATCACCGGGTCCATAAACTTCCATTGCCGGTTGAACAGACATTTGCTCTGACCGGTTTCCGGATAAAATTCCCAGACGCCGTCAACCCCGCCGGTCTGATTCGGAGTTGCCGCATTGAAGACCAGCCGTTTTTTCGCCTCGTCTCCCGTCATGGTATAAACCTGAAACGGTTTCCGGCGGTCGAGATCCGTCTGCTTGACGTCGCGCGAGGTCGCCACCAGCACGCTCCGGTTTTTTCCGTCCCAGTCACAGGAAAATAAGATCGTGTTTCTGGCATTGTCTTCACTGCCATCTCGCAAAAAGGCATAAATCCGATTCTGCAAAATCGCGATTGCCATCACGGTTTTGCCCGGCAGATCGGAAATCACTCGAGTCTTCGGCGATTTCAGCGACAGCAGATAAATATTGCCTTCGTTGCCCACCGCCGCCCATTGCCCGTTCAGCGCCAACGGCGGCACGTTGAACGTCGCACTGGACTGATAATACCCCTCATGCCATGTCGTCCAGGCGGAAACCGGTTTCAATCTGCCGGTTTGAAGATCGAATTTGCGGATTTGCCAACTGATCTGTCTGCGGTTAACCAACTGCTGCGCCAGCAACAAATAAAGGCCGTCCGGTTGCCAGGCGGCAGTCAGAATCGCCAACTCCTGCCGTTCGCCACTGTGTCTTGGTACTTTTACCGAGTCGAGCGCGGCCAATCGTTTGACCGTCACGTTACAATTCATCGCCTTTTCCAGTTGCCGGAAAACCGGATTTCTGCTGTTCTGACCGTCCTGCTCCGTCATCCGTTGCAGATGGACGAAAAGATCGTTGGTTTCCGGATCGGTAAAGGCCTGCGGCATGACGGCGATCAATTGTGGAGCCAGCCGCAAGGCCGTCTGCGCCTGTTCTTCCGGGGTCGCGCCATGGCGGATTGCCTTGCTCAATTCGGCGGCCGTCATCGCCCCGATAGCCACCGAGCCGGGGGCCGGGGTATCAGTTTCACGGCTGACTTCCATCAACACCTTTTCCAGCGCCGGATTACCCAGCCGAATAACGGACAGGATCATATAATCACGGCTCAAGTCAGGAGGAATCCCGGACGCTTTCCCCTGCTGAACATATTCCCGCAACGCCTGGCGAAACGGCGACTCCGCATAGTTGCCGTCGACCAAACGACGAAACAGCGCCAACCGACGGCCGCACTCGCGGATACTGGACAGCGGATGATCCGCGCTTTTCGCCGTGTACTCCCCGCTATGACGGAACATCTCGTCCATCGCCGTCTTGATCGCCGGATTGGGCAACGGACGGTCGGAACTCCATCCGGCGCCGGTTATTTCCTGATTATATTCCATCATCATGGAAGACAACCAGTCGGCAGCCGCGTCGCGTTCCGGCGGGTTCTTATGCGCGAGAAAGAATGATCGGCTGAGTTCCAGATTTTTCAAGGCCGTCCGATAGTTATAGTCACACCACCTTTTTTCATTCCAATAGAGGTTGAAACGTCCGGCATCAAGTTCATAGCGGTTGTAGGCGGCCCATTCGGCAAAAGAATTAATTCCGTCCCGCAGGTCGAAATGATAGTAGCGTTTCTGAATTTCCGTCTGATGCCGGGGACGATAGATTTCCGCCAGCCGAGCCATTTTCGCCCGATCGGCAGACGTCATCTGTTGACGTTTCTGTTCCAAGTTCCAGTCGAAATACTCATAGGTATAAAGATCGGGATGCCGGGAGAATTTATGGTCAATCTCCTCCGCCAGTTTGATATTTTTCTCCACCATGGCCATGCTCGATGACACACTCCCGCGCCTGCCGTCGATTTTATTCAGTGTCAACATGGCCAACTGATAGTCGAGTTTATCCGGATCGAGCGCGATGGCGGCATCGAGTTTTTTGCGGGCGTCGGCATAATGCCCGGCCCGGCTCTGCATCTGATATTCGGCAAAAAAACGCGCCGCCTCCTCGGTCGTACCCGCCGCCAAAATCGCAGTAGTCACGGCAAAAATCACGGCCATGATAAGACGCTTATCCAGCATTATTTTTTCTCCGCTTGAGGTTTCACCGAATTCAGATAGTCGGTTATGGCGGCAATGAATTTTTCCTGTTGCCGATCCGCCGTCAAACAGTTTTCCTGCGCAAAACGGAACAGCTCCTTGTCTCCCGCATCGGTAATCCGCACCGTCAGATTGACGATTTCCGGTTCGCTGCCCGGTTCGAATTCCATCCGCAGCAGCCGCGCCGCCGCCGCCAGCTCGAACATCTTCCCGGTCAATTTGCGTTCCTGATTTACGTGATCGAGATAATCGCGTTCCAGCACCACCGTCTGCGGGATATCGCCCAGCCGCCGCTCCAGTTCAACGGCAAACGCATTCATCGCCGGTTTGAAACGTTCCGGCACTCCGGCGTCGCGCACCGCCACCACCGCGATCCAGACTTGCCGTTCCGGATGGCACGAGGTTTCCGCCGCCTGCTGTAACCGGGCAACGATTTCCGCTACGGCGTCGGATTCGGAAACCTCCGCGTTGACCAGCCGAAACCCGTACCGGGCATCATAAACCACCAGTCCGCCGACGGTGTTGCGACCGGGCGCGGCCGTGATCACGGCAAACAAATCGGCATGCAGCGTTTGACGGAGATCGGCCAGGTTGCGGCCGACCAGCCCCCCGGCGGTCAATTGGCGTTCCTGTAAAACTTTTTCGATTTCGGCGCGTTCGAGAAATGCAAAATTTCGATCGTCCGTCAGCTCGGCCAGAACCAAGTCGGCCGTCGTGGACAATTCCGGCTTTTCCGGAATGAGCGCCACGCGAGTTGCCGCCGGTTTGCCGCCGCCGTAACAGGAAATGCCGACGATCAGTCCCGTCAGCAGAAGGATGGTCAGTCCCAGTCCGATCATCCCCCAATGCCAGATCTTCTTATTCATGCCCATCCTTTCTTCGTCTTCATTTCGGCGTAATTTTATAAATGGCCTGCTCCGTCACCGCCAGCGCGGAAACGCCGTCGGCGGCGGGAAACAGCAAATAGTTCTTCGCGGGCGGCGGGAAGATCAGCGGCGACAGCGTAATATCCGGCAGCGTCAACAGTTTGACGCTGCGGTCGCCACCAAACCAAAGCTGCCCCGGACGACAGAAAAACGGCGCTCGGAATCTCATTCCGGACACCTGGCGATGCTGTATTTCCAGACAATATCCGGCATCGCCTTCCCGCAGAGAAAAGAAATGTTCCGCATGGTTGGATGCCAGATCGAACGAATAATAATCCAGATTGCCGAACGAACAGTAAATCACCCCGCGACCAACCGTCATCACCGGATCGATTTCGCGCCAGTGCGAGGCCGCCACCCGACAGCAGGACCGTTCGGCATTCAGGCTGTATTCCCATAGGCCGCTGCCCGCCTGACGCTTCAGATAAAAGATCACATTGAACAGCAGACGGTTGTGCGCCGCATCCGCAACCATCTGGTAGACGCTGAACGCCATATTTTTTTCCAGAAAATCTTTTTTATCATCCCGCGAAGTGGAAAGATGCAGTTTTCGATGCTTGCCTTCCGGATCGCAGGAAAATAAAATCGTCTCATAGACATAATTGCTGCGACCACCCTTCTCTTTGCCCACAAACAGATAAAGTCGCTGGTCCAGTACCGCCATCGCCATAACTTCCGGAGCCGGCAAATCCCGGATTTCGCGCCAGACGTTTTCCGTCCGAGCCAGCACATAGACCTTCCCCTCCCCGGCGATAGCCGTCATTTCCCGGCCGACCGCAAAAACCGGCAGGCGTTGCGGATTGGCCATCGTCCGAACCGTCTCCGGCGGCGTCCAGGGCGTCCGCAGACGCAAATCTCCGTGCTCCGGGTCGACCTCCGCCACCGCCCAGGATTCCAACATTCCGTTCGGCGTTCTGACCAGCTGAGAGACCAACAGTTCGATCAACGGTCCGTCCTGCACGGCGTTGCGAATCTTGGTTTTGCCCGACATGCCGGGGAGCGCAGCCGTCTCCGCCACCATTTTGATCGTCACCCGGTCGTTCAACATTTCCAACGCCGCCGCCGCCACGCGACTATGTTTGCCGTAGACAAGTTTTACCAGCTGATTGCCTAAATCGAAGAAGAAACGATTGGTGGCGTCATCGGTAAAAACTTGACTTCGATACTTTTTCAATTCCGCCGCCATTGCCAGTACCTTAGCCGCTTTTTCCTCCGGATCGGCAATGGCATTGATCGCCGCGAACAACGAATTTTCGACGGGTTGAGTTTCCGCCGCCTTCCGGTCCCGAATCTGCCAGGCGATATCGTTGTAATGGTTCTCCCGTCCGAAGAACTTGCCGAGTTCGCGAACGCCGATTTTCGCAAAGATTTTTTCGTCGACGGCGGTGCCGCGACGGCAGTATTCCGTTACTGCCGCGCTGAACGCCTCCGGTCCGTAACGTTTTTCCAGCGTATCGTTGATCAGTTGAAGTTGCAAGGCGTCGATTCGCAGTTGCAACAAAGGATGTTGGGCGGCCAGGGCGATATAGGCCTGGCTGCCGGCCATCAGTTTTGCTTCGGTCGTTCTGGTATCCAGCGTTGTTTTTTCCCGCAATTCGCGCATCAGGTTGGCCACCATCACGAGCGGACGGAAAAGGTGATTGTCAAAGCTGTGCGGCGTCACCCATTCCGGATGTTTCTCGCAAAACGCCTTGCTGCGTTGCAAATGCTCGACCGCGGTTTGCCACAGCGCCGCCGACCAGTTTTCGCAATGATAATAGAGCCGGAAATCCGTCATGCGGCCGCAGTCGCGGTTGTATTCCTGCCAGTCGCGATAACTGTTCAGGCTTTTCCGGAATTCGCTATGTTGTTCGAATTGGATGAATTCCTTGACATACAACGGACGGAACGCGTCGGCCCAGGCGGACAGCGCCGCCAGATCCGCCGCCGAAGTTCCTTCCGCCAGCCAGCGCCAGGGAAACATTCCGCTATGAATGTACAACGTCTGATACGCGTGCGGAAATTCGCTCCGGAACTCCTTGGCCAGAGCCAGATTTTTCCAATCCGCCGCCAGCGCCGATTGATTGTTGTCGGGAATCACCACCAGTTGATTCAACACCATCAGCCACGTCCGATAGCTGTATTCATCCGGATTGAGCGCAATCGCCGCATGCAACTTTCTTCTGGCCGGCTCATACTGTTTTTGGCTTTCGAAAAAACCGAATTCCCGATAGAACCGTTTGGCTTCGGCTTCGGCGGACGCAGGAGCGGCTGGAACCGGTTGCCGCCAGTCCGCCGCCAGCTCCAGAACGATTTTTTCAATCGTCGCCGGGTCCGCATTGCAGTTGGTCAGTTCATGCTGAAACCATTCCCGACCGAATGCATCCGTAACCCGGATGCGCAGATCAACGGTTTCCGCCGTGGTCCCCGGGGTAAATTCCAGCCGGAGCAATCGGGCTGCCGGTTCCAGAAGGAACGCTTCTCCGGTAATTTGCTTTTCCTGATTGAATTCCTCCAGATAATCCCGTTCCAGAACCATTACTCCGGGCATGGCGCCCAGCCGCTGTTCCAGGTTCGCGGCAATGGCCGCCTCCCGATACTTGAACCGCTCCGGAATGCCGGCATCGTGCACCGTGACAATGGAAAGCAATATCGGCGGCGCCGGATGCTCCGCCTCGACCGCCATCCGACGCAATTGGGCGATAATCGTCTTTACGCTTTCTGCCGGATTTTCCGGCAGTGCAATATGGGCCAGCCGAAAACCGTTTTGAGCGTCGTAAATGACCAGCGCGGAAGGAATCGCCTGGCGGTCCTCCAGTTTTTGCTCCAGTCGGACCGTGACAATAACAAACCAGTCGGCATGAACAATCTTTCCCAGTTCCGCCACCGCGCCGCCGGTAAGCATGCTGCCGATAAGTTTGCGTTCTTCCAGCAAGGCATCGACGCGGGCGCGTTCGACAAATTGAAAATTTTTATCCTCGGCCAACGCCGCCAATACTTGATCGACCGTCCCCGCCACTTCCGGCGAGGCCGGCGCCAGCGCCACTTTCACCACGGCCTGGCCGATACCGCAACAGAGCAAAAAACACCCGATCAGAAAAAATTTTTTCATGCCGGTTCCCATGCGCTTATAGCGGTTGTACTCGGCTGGTGATCGTCAGACGGTTCAGCTCATCCCGTTGCGGACTGTTCAGCGGCAGCGGAGAAAAAGTCGTAACCGAAACATAGTTTCCGTTGTTTTTTACCCGGCAGTCGGAATCCACCACAAACAAGTTCTTTTCCACCCGGTAGACCCAGAACTCGCCTTGCAGCAACGGCGTATCGACCCGGATCAAATCGCCGGAAGCCGCCGCAAACTGGATTTTCACCGTTTGCCCGTGAGCGCCGAGCCGAAAACTTAATTCAAACAGCGAATCCGGTTTTTTGCGGGTGTTGCGTTCGAACGTGGCGACTTCGTCGTTGATGACCGCCACCCCCACCCCGTCCGGTTCCAGCAGATGCCGGGCTTCCGACAGCAATGTTCTGCCCTTAGCCGGACCGGTCCCCGGCCGAACCGGCAAAAGCTCGCTCAGCCCCACGCCCAGCAGCAAAACCAACGCGGCCGCCGCCGCATAATGCCAGGCATGAAATCGCCACCCGGATATTGACGCCGCTGCCGGCGGCGATTGCCGGGCGCGAGTGAAAAATTCCGCTTTGAATTCCGCAGTTGAACGGAATCCGGCCTGACGAAAGCGCCGTTCGTATTCCGCGGCCAGCCGATCAAGCGCTTTGCTCATGATGTTAACTCCTTGAGTTGACGGTTCAACATTTTCCGGGCCTGGTGCACTCGCCAGTAGAGCGTGGCCGGTCCGCAGCCGAGCGCCGCGGCGGCGTCCATGGTGGAAAGCCCCTCGAAGACGGTCAGATTCAATGCGGCATGCAGCGGGTCCGGCAAACGTGACAGCGCCGTTTCCAGCGCTTCTCCCAGTTCCGGATCGGCAGTCGGCGCGGCGGATTCCGCCACCGTTTCGCCCTCGTCGAACAACCGCACCTCCCGCTGACGTTCCCGCAACCGGTCATAGGCTGAATTGCAGGCAATCCGGCAGACCCATGCCGACAACCGGTCCGGTTCGCGACAGGTATCCCGCTGCTGCCAGGCCTTCAACAAGGCCTGTTGAATCGCGTCATCGGTATCGTCGGCATTCCCCAGAATCCGGAAAACCACCCGCCGCCAACGCGGCAGTTCCGCATCGATCAACGCACTGAACGCTCTTTCCTGCCCCGCATTCTCTTCCTGATTGCCCATTTTATCCCCGAAGAAAATTCTCTCTTTACATAATATGACGCGACTTCCGTGCAATTCTTGGACCGGATATCATAAAAAAAGCAGTATTTTCGGAGAAGCAAAATTATTTGCCACCGCGGGCTCTGCGGACCGGGCCGAGTTGGGGTCCGGGGCTGACGCAAAGCGGAGTATGGCCTCGGGGCTGACGCCGGGGACATCCCCGGCACCAGTCGCCCAAAGTACGAAACGATACATCATTCCGTAGTCACTTGAAAAAATTTTCAAACTTTTCGGGGTTTCTTCCCGGTCGTGTTCTTGGCGGCTTTTTTTCCGGCCGCCGATTTATCGACCAGTTTGGGCAGTTCTTTTTCGATTAATTTCTTATCGCCGCACTTGCAGACTTCTTCTTCCGCCAGATGTTTGACCAGTTGCAGGTCCACGGTGGGCTGCGGCAGTTTCATATTCATTTCTTCCATGGTCCGGACCAGGATCTCCGAAATCAACACGTCCCGGAACCATTTATGGTTGGCTGGAATGACATACCACGGAGCATGGGGTTTCGAGCATTTTCCCAAGGCGTCTTCGAAGGCGGTCATGTATTTATCCCAGTACTGACGTTCTTTGTAATCGCCGTCGCTGATTTTCCAGGTTTTGGCCTGATCGCCGAGCCGGGACAAAAACCGTTTGAGCTGTTCTTCCTTGCTGATATTGAGGAAGAATTTAACGATCCGGGTACCGCTGGCGGCGAGGAGTTTTTCAAAATCGTTGATCAGCTCATAGCGTTCCGACCAGATTTCTTTCGGCACCAGGTCGTGAACCCGCACCACCAGCACGTCTTCATAGTGGGAACGGTTGAAGATGACCACTTCGCCTTTTTTGGGCGCGTTATGATGAATGCGCCAGAGAAAATCGTGCGCCAACTCCACGGCATTCGGGGCTTTGAAACTCTGGACCCGACAACTCTGCGGATTCATGGCGGCGAGCACATTCTTGATCGTGCCGTCTTTCCCACCGGCGTCCATGGCCTGCAACACGATCAGCAGCGACTGGCGATTTTCGGAATAAAGCTTGTACTGGAGTTCTGCAATCTTCTGCTGATTGGTTCTCAACTTTTCCCGGGCGGCGTCTTTGTCGGCAAAATCATCCGTTTCGTCAGGATCGCAAGCGGCGATTTTGAACTTGGAACCCGGCTTGACCATGTAACGTTTATAATCCATATCACCACGCTCCCCTGATTTTGACCTTTTCGGCATCCGCTTATTATTACCCCCGGAAACCGACGATTGCAAGCCGGAACGAGGGAACAGGAGAACAATAGAACATTAGAACAGGAGAACAGAACTACGGTTTGAGCGGAGCCAGCTTGACCAGCGGTTCGGGAAGTCGCATCGGCCGTCCGTTCGGCCCCAGACAGGCATGAACCGTGTAGCCCGTGGTCAGCAGCACATTATCACGGTAAACTTCGCAATCGATCCGGACCCGAGCTCCTCGGGCTTCCGCCACCCAGCCGCGCAGCGTCAGCAAATCGTCATAGCCGGCCGACGCTTTATACTGGCAATGCGCCTCGATCACCGGCAGCATAATCCCCTGCGCTTCCAGTTCGCGATACGGATACCCCGCGCGACGCAGCAATTCCGTCCGGGTCCGTTCGAAATAAATCAGATAGTTGGCATAATAAACCACGCCCATCCGATCGGTGTCGGCATAGGGCACGCGGTATTGCAGTTCAGTGACGTTGTCCATGGCTTTTTACCTTGTCGACAATCCGGGCGACAACTTGTTCCACCGTCAGCTCGGAACTGTCGATCCGTTCGGCGTCCGGAGCTTGGCGCAGCGGCGCCACGGCCCGCGACGAATCCCGGCGGTCGCGTTCGGCAATTTCCGCCGCAACGGATTGCACCGTGGCATCCGCCGGCGTTTCGCCGCCCTGGTTGAGACGTCTTCTGGCCCGGGCTTCCGGGGTTGCGGTCAGAAAAAATTTGTAGTCGGCGTCCGGAAAAATCACGGTACCGATATCGCGGCCTTCCATCACAATCAGCCCCAGCCGGGCAAAGGAACGCTGTTTGTTCAGCAGCCAGGCCCGAACTTCCGGAATGGCAGAAAGTTGACTGACGCAAGCGGTGACTTCCGGAGTACGGATGGCGTTGCCGGGGGCTTTCCCGTTGAGATAAATTTCATAACTGCCGTCGGCATTCGGACGATAATCAAGGTCGATTTCGGACAGCCGGGCAATCACGGCGTTCGGTTCGAGCGCGTTGTCGCCGCGACTCTGAACGTAATACGTAATCGCCCGGTACATGTTTCCGGTGTTGACGTAAGGAATACCCAATTCACGGGCGACCGCCGTGGCGACCGTACTTTTGCCGGACGCCGCCGGACCGTCAAGCGCAATAACCGGAACCCCCATCGCGGCCCCGCTAACTCCGCCGGCTGCGGAGCCGGCCGTGCTTGAGGAAGCCTTCATAATTGCGCATCGTCAATTGCGATTCCAACTGGCTGAGGGTATCGAGCGTAACCCCGACCATAATCAACAAGCTGGTACCGCCGAAGAACGACGCAATCATAAACGGAATCTTGAAGCTGTTATAGAGGAACATCGGGAAGATCGCCAACGCCAGCAGGAACAACGACCCGGCCAAGGTAATCTTGGTCATGGTACTGTCCAGAAAATCGGATGTAGGCTGTCCCGGCCGAATGCCCGGAATAAACGCGCCTTCCTTTTTCAGATTGTCGGAAATCTGAATCGGGTTGAACTGGTTGGCCACCCAGAAGAATGCGAACAGGATAATCAACAGGCCGTACAGCACCGTGTAAGGCATCCCGCCGTAAGAGAAATAGGTGGCGAGATTGCGGGTAAAGGTGTACGGCATCCACCGCAACACCATTTCCGGCACGGAGATGATGGCCCCGGCAAAGATGATCGGCATCACGCCGGAGAAGTTGACTTTCAACGGCAGATAAGTGGTGCCGGACTGCATGTGCATGTTGCCGTACCCCTTCTGAATCATCTGAATGGGCACGCGGCGCTGACCTTGAGTCAACACGATGGTGAACGCGGTAACCAAACCGAAGACCATCAACAGAATCAACAGATGAACCGGTTTGAAATTCATGCTGCCGATACCGCCGCCGGTCCGCACCAGTTCAAACAGCTGAATCAAAGCGTCCGGCATCCGGGCAATAATGTTCACCGTAATCAAAATGGAAATCCCGTTGCCGATCCCGTGTTCGGTGATTTTTTCGCCCATCCACATCAATACCATGGTGGCGCAACTGAGAATGAGGATCGACATGCAAATGAACAGTCCGCCGCTGTGCGTGGTCAGCGAAACATCGGGCGTCGGCAGGCCGAGCCGAGACGGATTGACCATGGCCATGGCGGCCACCGCTCCCTGAATCAGGCAGATCACCAGGCAGAGATAGCGGGTATATTGATGAATCTTCTGACGACCGGATTCGCCTTCCCGGACCATTTTTTCCAGCGAGGGCAGTACCGGAACGAGCAATTGCATGATAATGGAAGCCGAAATGTAAGGCATGATGCCCAGGGTCCCGATGGCGAATTTTCCGATTGCGCCGCCGCTGAAGATGTCCATCAGACCCATAAAGGAGTTATTGACGTCGTCGCCGCCGATTTTGTGCAGATAGTTGGCGAGGGCTTTGGGGTCGACGCCGGGACAGGGGATGTTGGCGGTAATGCGCTCCATGATGATAATCCCCGCCGTAAACAGCAACTTGGCGCGCAGTTCTTTGACTTTAAAGGCGTTTAAAAATGCTTTGAACATTTAATCGTATCCCATGGGGTGCCCCGGCTTCAGACGGCGGCGCCTGAAGCCGGGTGATTGTTTAACAACCTAGACCAGTTCGCACTTGCCGCCGGCGGCTTCGATTTTCGCCTTGGCGACGGCCGAGAACTTGCTGGCTTTGACCGTCAACGGTTTGGTGATTTCGCCGTTGCCGAGGATCTTGAGATCCATCTGGGCTTTGGCAATAATCCCCTTCGACCGGAGGACTTCCACATCGACCTGGTCGTTGGCGGCGAAATGTTCGTCGAGAACGGAGAGGTTGACAATGTGGAATTCCTTGTGGTCGGGACTCTTGAATCCGCGCTTGGGCAAGCGGCGGAACAACGGAATCTGACCGCCTTCGAAGAACGGACGGATCGTAGAACCCTTACGGGATTTCTGACCCTTTTCACCGCGGGCACAAGTCCGGCCCCAGCCGGAGCTGTCGCCACGACCCACGCGTCTGCGTTTTTTCCGGGAACCCGGAGTGGGCTTAAGTTCGTGCAGTTTCATAGTTTTTGCTTCCTGCTATAGGTTTAAACTTAATTGGACAAGCCGCGCTTGGCCAGGATCTCTTCGCGGGAAGAGAGCTGGTCGATTGCTTTCATCGTCGCCTTGACCACGTTGGACGGATTGCTGGAACCCAGGCATTTCGCGAGCACGTCGCGGACGCCGGCCAGATCCAGAATCGCGCGCATGGCGCCGCCGGCGATCAAGCCGGTCCCCGGCGTGGCCGGACGAATGAGCACCTTGGCGCCGCGGAACTTGGTTTCCACCAAGTGCGGAATCGTGGTGTTGTGCAGCGGAATGGTGACCATACTGCGGCGGGCAATTTCACTGCCCTTGCGGATGGCATCCGACACTTCGTTGGCTTTGCCGTAACCGTAGCCGACGCGACCGTTCCGGTCGCCGACCACTACCAGCGCGCCGAAACTGAAATTCCGGCCGCCTTTTACGACTTTGGAGCAACGGTTGATGCTGATGACGTTTTCTCCCAATTCCGGGCCAGCGGCGCCGTTGGAGTTTTCCGTCGTTTCTCTATTGCTGTTATGTTTTGGCATGGTGCTGCTCCTAGAACTTGAGGCCGTTTTCTCTGGCCGCGTCGGCAAGTGCCTTGACCCGACCATGATATTGGAAACCGCCACGGTCAAAAACCACCGTGCTAACGCCGGCCTTGAGCGCCTTTTCGGCGATCAGGCGGCCCACCAGTTGAGCGCCGGCCACATTGGCCTTGCCGCTCTGTTCTTTAAACGCCGCTTCCAGCGAAGAAGCGAACGCCAAGGTATGACCGCAATCGTCGTCAATAACCTGGGCATAGATATTTTTCGCAGTAAAGCAGACCGACAGCCGCGGACGTTCCGCAGTGCCGCTGACCTTGCGGCGCACCCGTACGTGACGGCGCACCCGCGCTTGTTTCTTATCAGTAGCCATAGCTTAAACTCTCCATCATTTACCGACCGTTTTGCCTTCCTTCATCGTGATCTGCTCATCCGCATAGCGGATACCTTTGCCCTTGTAGGGTTCGGGCGGCCGGAAACGACGGATGGTGGCGGCGACTTCTCCGACCAGTTGTTTGTCCGCGCCTTCGATCGCAATCTTGACGCCTTCCACAATGGTCATTTTAATGCCCTGGGGCACCTGGTATTCAACCGGATGGGAGTAGCCCAGGCTGAGAGTCAGTTTGCTGCCGGCAAGTTGCGCCCGGTAACCGACGCCGATGATCTGAAGGTCCTTGCGGAACCCCTTGGTCACGCCGATGATCATATTGTTGATCAGGCTGCGGGCCAAACCCTGCATCGCGTTGGAGGTGCGGGATTCATCTTTCCGGGTGACATGGACAGCGTCTTCGTTCAACGCCACCGCGATGCGCGGCGGAACCGGCATCGCGAGCTTTTCCTTGCTGCCGGCCACCGCGACCACTCCGTCCTTAATCTCGACTTTGACGCCGGAAGGGACTTTAATCGCTTTATTTCCAATTCGTGACATTTGTCTCAATCCTCTTTCGTAAAATTACCAAACGTAGCAGAGGACTTCGCCGCCGACGTTTTTCGCCTTCGCGTCCTTGCCGGAAATGATGCCCACCGGGGTGGACATGATCACAGTCCCGAGGCCGTTGCGGACCTGGGGAACTTCCTGAGCCCCGCAATAAATCCGGCACGAGGGGCAGCTCACGCGCTTGATCCCCGAAATGACCGGCTTATTGTGGTAATACTTGACGACGATATTCAGAGCCTGTTTGGCTCCTTCGCCTTCGACGGTAAACTCCGTGATATACCCTTCCTGTTTGAGAACGGCGGCAACCGCCGTCTTCATCCGGGACGAGGGCAGGCTGACCTGCTTCAGGGATGCCATACCGGCATTCCGCAAGCGGGTCAACATATCGGAAATCGGATCCTGCATGCTCATGGGGTGGCCTCCTTTTACCAGCTCGCCTTGATGACTCCGGGAATCTTACCGGCCGAAGCCAGTTCCCGGAAACAAATACGGCAGAGTTTGAATTTACGGATATAAGCGCGGGGACGACCGCAGTTCTGGCAACGGGTATAATTCCGCACCTTGAACTTGCTGCCCCGGTTGGACTTCGCAATCAGACTTTTCTTTGCCATAGTTACTCTTCTCCTATTCCGCGAACGGCAGTTCCATCATTTTGAGCAATTCGCGGGCTTCGTCATCGGTCGGGGCCGTAGTGACGAACGTAATGTTGCAACCAAGCGGATATTTCAGCTTGTCCGGATCGATTTCCGGAAAAACGGTGATATCCGACACGCCGACGTTGTAATTCCCGGCTTTGTCAAACCCCTTCTTGGGGATGCCGCGGAAGTCGCGGACGCGCGGCAGCGTGATGTGCACATAGCGGTCGAGGAATTCATACATCCGCGACTTGCGCAACGTAACCATCACACCAACCTGCATGCCCCGGCGGAGTTTCCAGTTGGCGACGTTTTTCTTGGCCTTGGTGATGACCGGCTGTTGACCGGTGATCGCCGCAATCTGATTGCGGGTTTCCTGAAAGGCATCGCGTTCCGCGCTGCTCTTCACACCGACGCTGATCACGATCTTCGTCAGTTTGGGAACCTGCATGATATTTTTGTAGCCGCGCTGCTTGAATAAAGCAGGGACCACTTCTTCTTTATATTTTTTGTACATATCCGGCATGAGAGTTCTCCTTCGCGCCTGAGCGGCTATTCCGTCTTCTTCGGATTGACATTCGAGATATGGACGGAAACCGACCGGTCAATCAGGCCGCCGTTGGGGTTCTGCTTGGATTTCTTAACCGTTTTCTTGCCGATGCGGTTCTTTTCCTGCTCGGTAAGTCCGGCCAGTTCCAGGACGACGCGGTCCTTCTTCGGCAGGACGGCGAGAATTTTTCCTTCTTTGCCGGCCCATTCGCCGAGATTGACAACAACGTCATCACCCTTCTTGACGTGATACTTTTTCATTACAACACCTCCGGCGCGAGCGAAACGATTTTCATGAAGTTCTTGTCGCGGAGTTCCCGGGCGACGGGACCGAAAATACGGGTGCCGATCGGGTTGTTCTGAGCATCGATAATTACCGCCGAATTGTGGTCGAAGCTGAGGTAAGAACCATCAGCGCGACGAATCTTCGACGCCGTCCGGACGATGACGGCCTTCACCACATCGCCCTTTTTGACGTTGCCGCCGGGGATCGCTTCCTTCACGCAGGCCGTCACAATATCGCCGATGTGGGCGAACGTGCGGTTCTGGCCCAGAACGGTGATGGTGACAATCTGTTTCGCCCCGGAGTTATCGGCGACTTCCAACCAAGTTTGCATTTGAATCATGATTCGCGTCTCCCGGGGTTACAAGGCGGTATTCGACCGACTGATGATGCTGAGCAAACGCCATCTCTTGGTTTTGCTCAACGGTCTGGTTTCTTCGATCTTCACGAAGTCGCCGACCTTGGCTTCATTTTTTTCGTCGTGAACGGCATAGCGCTTTTTGAGCTTGACGACTTTCTTGTACAGCTTGTGAGCGGTACGGCGGGTGACTTCCACCGAGATCGTCTTGTTGCAGGCGTTGCTGACGACGAACCCGACACGGACCTTGCGGTTCCCGCGTACCGGCTGTTTATCTTCAACTTGTTCGTTATTCATAGCGTCCAGTTATCCTGAAATAGGTTTGCCGGTCAGGCTTTTCCGGGTTCGTTTTTAAGGGTCAGGACACGGGCGATGTCGCGACGGACCTGACGACGGCGAGCGCTGTTTTCCAGCTGACCGGTTTTGGCCTGGATACCGAGATTGAACTGTTCCTGCTGCAATTCTTTGAGCAGGTTATCGCGCTCGGCCACGGTCATTTCTCTGATCTGTTTTATCTTCATGGTATCAACCTGTATTGACGTCTGGATTAAACCGCTACCCGGCTCAAGAACTTGCAGCGGATGCAAAGCTTGTTGGCGGCCAGCGCCAGGGCTTCGCGGGCAACGGTTTCGTTGCAGCCGCTGATTTCGAAGAGCACCCGACCGGGCTTAATGGGAGCAACCCAGCCTTCGACGTTCCCTTTTCCTTTACCCATACGTACTTCCAACGGCTTCTTGGTAATGGACTTATAGGGGAACATCCGAATCCAGACTTTACCGCGACGTTTCAGGTGGCGGTTGATGGCGACACGCGCCGCTTCGATCTGGTTATTGGTGAGGTAAGCACGACCGAGGGCCTGCAGACCGTATTCACCAAAGTCCAGCTTATTATTCTTAGTAGCCAGTCCAGCGTTACTTCCGCGCTGAATTTTTCTGTACTTTACCCTTTTTGGCATTAACGGCATATTCTTGGTCCTCCGTAGGCTCTCTATGGCAAATCCAAACTTTTACACCAATTTTCCCGGCAGTCGTATTCGCTTCGGTGAAGCCATAATCAATAATGGCTCGCAAGGTATGAAGCGGAACTTTGCCTTCCTTGTACTGTTCGTTGCGGGCGAGTTCGGCGCCGCCGAGGCGGCCGCTGACGTTTACCTTGATGCCCTCAACGCCCATGTCCATCGCCGTCTGAATGGCTTTCTTCATCGCCCGGCGGAAGCCGATACGACGTTCGAGCTGAGAAGCGATGTTTTCCGCGACCAGCTGGGCATTGACTTCGGCGCGTTTGATTTCCACGACGTCGATGAAAATTTCCTTGCCGGGCGCAAATTTGACCAGCGACTGTTTCAACGTATCGAGTTCGGCGCCGCGTTTGCCGATCAGCAGACCGGGGCGGGCGGAGAAGATTGTGATACGGATACGGCTGGCAAAACGTTCGATCTGAATGCGGGCGATCGCCGCGCTCATGAAGTTATCTTTGATATACTTTCTGATCTTGAGATCTTCATGGAGCCATTCGCCGAAAGTCGGCGACTTGGCAAACCACCGGGATTCCCAATTCTTGGTGATCGTCGTTCTTAATCCAATCGGATTGACTTTCTGTCCCACGAGCTAATCCCCTTAATTGTTACGGCCGTCGGTGAGGACGATCGTAAAGTTACTGGTTCTTTTCCGGATTCTGCCCGCCGAACCGCGTGCCTTGGGCCGGAACCGTTTGAGCATCGGGCCGGGGCCAACCATCGCGGTTTTCACGACCAACTCATTCCGATTGAGGTCAAAGTTGTTTTCGGCATTGGCCAGGGCCGAACGCAGCGTTTTGCCCAGGAGACGGGCGGCCTTGCGCGGACTGAGGTCAACGACCGCCAGCGCGTCTACGACCGAGCGACCCTGAAGCAGACGCGAGACATGCCGCGCCTTTTCCGGTGCAATTCGCACGTGTTTAGTTATTGCCTGAACATCCATAGTTCCGTTCTCTCAGTTTGGTTTCTGTTCGTTCCGAGCATACGCAGACATGCCGGGAACCAGTTCACTAATCTTGCCTTCGACCACTACTGCCGCCGCAATAAACGGTCTCACTGCGATAACCTGCAGGCGACATTCCTTGTTCTTGCCGGAGAACCAGTTAAGACCGTTCTTGACTCCATGAACCGATCCGGCGGCAAGGATGACCATCCGGAGCTTCTCATTCACTTCCAGAATCCGGGCTTCTCCCGGCGTCTGGCGGCGAATGGCAAGCTCCGTCGCGGTGCCCAGTTTGGCGCTGCGGCTTCTGATGGCATCCAGACGCACCCCGATTTCGGCTTTTTGGACCGCATCGAGATTCGTCCGGCTCAGGGCCGCATCCAAATAATCGCAGAATTCGCTGATCGCGAGCGCCAGGTGGGTATTCCTGTCGCACAGTTGCTGAAGTGCATCATACAGTTCGCCTTCCCGAGTGCCAGCCGGCGTCTGCCCGGAATGGGCCAACGCCGCGGCAATATTGAGCTGTAATCTTCCGCACCTGTCGTTCTGCGTTTGGTACCGCTGCATGTTATCAAGCAACTTTTGCCGCAAGTCCGCATTGTCGCGTTCCAACCGCGCATTGCGTTCTTCCAGCACCGTTTTCTCGCGACGCACCGTTTCCAGCTCTCTTTCGACCTCGGAGAACTGTGCCAGGAGCCGCGATTCCTGCACCACCGTCGTGGTTTGAATCTTCGTCTTCCCTTCCTGGGCAAAAACAGCGATCGCACTGCCCACCCCGAAAAACAATACACTCAGGGCGCGCAGAGTTTGTAAAATACATGTTCTTGATTGACCTGTCCAATTTTTTTTCATGAATTTTCGCATTTTTTTTGATTGGCGTCAGTCCGAAAACGGGTTTCCGGGGAAAAACCCCGAAAAAATTGCAAAGTTTTTCAAGGTTTTTCCCCGGCCCCCCTTTCCCCGACTTTCAAACTTTTTAATATATTTATCTCTTTGCTTCGCAAATAGATAAATAGAATAAAAGTTTTGCGGGGTCAATATTGGGGTGCGGGGAAGAAATGGGGTGCTGTTTCAAAAGCACCCCGTGTCTTCCCCACGGCCCGCGAGTTCGACTTGCCGCCAAACTATAACAAACCATCGGTTTCGCAGTTGCCGAACCGAATATTCATACATTGGACCGCCTGGCCGGACGCGCCTTTCGTCAGGTTGTCGATGGCGCTGGTGACAATGACCCGACCGGTATGTTCATCCAGCGTATAGGAAATTTCGCAGACGTTGGTCATGATCACATACTTGGTGTCGGCCTGTTTGCCGGGGGCAAGCACGCGGACGAACGGTTCGGCGGCGTAAGCGTCATGATACGCGGCGGTAATTTTGTCCAGAGTACAGCCGGGCGCGGCCTTCAGAAAAATCGTCGAATTGATGCCGCGGTTGACCGGCACCAGATGCGGCACAAAGTTGATGGCCACTTCCGGCATGCCGGCGGCCGCCGCCAGTTCCTGTTCGATTTCCGGAAGATGCCGATGTTTGACCGGAGCGTAGGCCCGCAGACTTTCATTGCATTCGGGGAACAGATAGGCGAGGTCGACTTTACGGCCGGCGCCGGTAACGCCGCTCATGCTGGAAATAATGATATCTTCCGGAAGCACCAGCTTGGCGGCCAGCAACGGAGCGGTCGGCAGAATGGAGCTGGTCGGATAACAGCCGGGACAGGCAATCAGATCGGCCTGGACAATCTGCTTCCGATACCGTTCCGGGAGACCGTAAACGGCCCGCGCAAGCATATCCGGGGCCGGATGATCGGTCTTGTAATATTCTTTGTATTTGGCGGTATTCTTGATCCGGAAGTCGGCGCTGATGTCGATGGCGACCACGCCGGCTTCGACGAGCGGCTTGGCGAATTCGGCGGCCAGACCGTGCGGCAAGGCGAGGAACGCCACGTCGCATTCGGCGGCGATGCGTTTGACGTCCGGAGCGGAAAATTTCAGGTTATGTCCGGCGAAACGGGGGAACACTTCTTCGATGTGCTGTCCGTCGTGCTGGCGGGAGGTGATGATCTTGAGTTCGCAGTTCGGATGCCGGAGCAGCAACCGGACCAGTTCTTCGCCGGAATATCCCGAGGCGCCGACAATCGCCGCTTGGATCTTCGTCATGATACCATCCTTATGGATTGAATAATTACTGAAATCAGGCCAGGCTCAGGTCAAACCGGGTCAACCTGCCGCCGAAAACAAAAACAGCCGGGCAAATGCCCGGCTGCGAAAAAACGAACAACAACCGCCATTAACGTTTCGAGAACTGGAAACGTCTGCGGGCGCCGGGCTGACCGGGCTTTTTGCGTTCCTTCTCGCGGGAATCGCGGGTCAGCATGCCGCCGGCCTTGAGGGTTCCGCGGAGGTTTTCTTCATACTTGATCAAAGCGCGGGCAATGCCGTGACGCATCGCGCCGGCCTGACCGTCGATGCCGCCGCCTTCCACGGTGGCTTCGATATCGAATTTGCCCTGGCCTTCCACCGCCGCGAACGGCTGATTGATATAGCCGCACAGAGTACTGGTGTGGAAATATTCTTCCAGTTTTTTACCGTTAACTTTGACCGTGCCGGTTCCGGGCGTGAGCCGGACTCTGGCCACGGCACGTTTGCGCCGTCCAATCGCGCCAAAAAACTTTGTTGCGTTAGCCATACGTCCCTCTTACAATGAGATTTTTTCCGGATGCTGAGCTTCATGCGGATGCTCGGCGCCAGGATATACTTTCAGTTTCCGATACAAGGCCCGGCCGAGACGGCCTTTGGGCATCATGCCCCAGACGGCTTCGCGAATCATCCGTTCGGGATCTTTCTGCCGCAATTCGGCGGCCGTGGCGAACTTGTGCCCGCTGCGGTATCCGCTATAGCTTTCATAAACTTTTTCGGTATTTTTCTTACCGGTGAAAACAGCTTTGGCGGCATTGACGACCACGACGAACTTGCCGGCATCGATATGCGGGGTATAAGTCGGTTCGTCTTTCCCGCGCAAGGCGTTGGCGATAATCACCGCGAGCCGGCCGACCGGCGCTTCGGAAGCATCGACCAGAATCCATTTCCGGTCCACTTCACCAGTTTTAGCAAGATAAGTCTTCATTTATCTTCTCGTGTTCATGCGTTCATTCAATACGTGCAATTTTGTACTTACGTACCCGGAATTTCTGATCACCGGATGATCGGGGTCCAGTGTCAAAAGTTATTTACCATAACCCGACTCAAGGCAATTGCAAGGCCCGATCCGGGATTTTTTTGTTTTCAAGAATAAAACCGTAAGCCCTCACTCTTTTCTGCAGTTTAAAAAAGGAAAAAATCGCGTAGCGAAATAAATCGCCACCGCGGGCTCCGCGGGCCGGGTCCAGCGCGGAATCGCTGGTCGCCGCAGGCGAAATCCGGACTCCTCCGTCCATGACGTTTTGCCAAAATATTTCGGAGCGGTGCTTTTCCCTCGGTAAGCGAAGCGGATCCGAGGAGAAAAACAGAACCGCGAACTTGTCGTTCGGCCAGGGCAGGAGCTTCGTGAAAAGAGTGGGATTACATAAAACCCATCGTCATGACGATTATCAAGCCTCCCCTCCCCATGAACTTTCCAGACGAAAAACCGAAAAAAGGGGAAATGATCTTGACAAACTCAAACGTTTGAGTTATGCTTATTCATGCCTATGACGCAAACGTCCAAATCGCACGAATCGATAAAATCAAAGGTCAAGCATGACAACGGACAATCATTCCCTTGAATTATTTCCCGACTTCAGCACCGATACTGTCCTCGCCCGGAAAGTGGAAGCCATCGACAATATTCTCTGGAAAAACCATTTCCGGCCGGAAACCCATTTGATCTACGACTATTGCTCTTCCCGGGATTTCGACCATCGCCACGACCATCTGCCGTCTCCCAAGGAGATTGCCGCCCACCAACCGTCACCGTGCAGCTGGCAAAGCGGCATGGAAGATTGCATGATCAACGCCGGAATTCAATTGAGCACATTGGTCGATCGTTATGCGGTAACGCATGATGAAGCCTTGAAGAAATCGGCCGGAGAACTCTTTTCCGGCATGGTTACCTGTGCAACCATCCATGGAGTCAAAGGTTTCGTAGTCCGCGGAGTTTGCCTCGCCGATGGGAAAAGTTATTATCCCGAAAGTTCCCGCGACCAGTTCACCCATTTTGTGCACGGACTATGGCGCTTGTATCACTCGCCTTTGGCGGACGAGACCCAGAAAAACAAAATCCGGACCATGCTGGCCGACGTCGGCTCTTTTATGGCACGTCATATCACCGAGAAAAACCAATATTCGTTTCCCCGTCTCGACCGCCTCGCCGCGACTCCGTTCGCCGATCATTCGTGGAATCCCTGGCTGGGCAAAATGTGGGCAGTCCTCCCGCATGAGGCGGCACGGCTGCCGATGATTTATGCCGCCGCCTGGGATGTGACCGGCGACCACGAATTCTTTCAACTTTATGAAAAGTATGTGGAACCGGCTCTGCAACAAAGTCTGGAGCTGCATCGGACACCCTATCCGGCTTTTACCATGATGCAGATGCAGTGCTCGCTGGAAATCATCTTGGCGGTGGAACCACACGAAGAATTGCGGACTTTGTGCCGGAATGCGATGATTCGGGCCGCCGAGTATTCCGAAGTATGCACTTGGGATTTCTGCCGTCCGGAATCGACTCCGGATTTCACCGCGCTGCCGCAGGACTGGCGACTTAAAACGCATGAAGTCTACGACGAGTACGCTATTCCCGACCTGGGTTCGTTTGAACTCGTCCGACAACGCATTCGCGCCGTCGCGGAAGCCCCTCTGGTACAGTTGATGACGCCAGATCGCCCCATGGAAAATACGCAGTTGGGATTATTGAAACATGCCATTATGACGCTGGATCCCGCCTTATGTACCAGCGTCGTAATCGCCACGTTGATGGCCCCTTATTGGCGACGGAGACACAATGAATCCGCAGACGCAGACGGAGACAGGAAAAAAGTTCTTGGTGGAGACGTTCGTCCGGCAAGACTTTAATCTGGGAATAATTGCCGGTGGCCTTGACAAACTCAAACGTTTGAGTTATAATCTTTACAACACAAGAACGCAACCGGAGAAGATAATTTGAGTCGACGGGTAACATTGAAGTTTCTGGCAGAAAAGGCCGGCGTGAATATTGGTCTCATCTCGAAAGTGGTGAACGGCGTCGCCCAAGGCGAAATTTCTTCCCAGAAAGAAGCGATCATCAAAGAGCTGGTGCGGAAATACAATTACGCCCCGCTGGCATCCGCCCGCTCGCTGGTAACCCGCCGGAACCACCAAATCGCCTTTCTGATTTCGTCGGCCACCACCCTGGGGATTGCCAATTATTATTTCGGTACGATTTTGGCCGGGGTTCACGATTTATGCCTGGAACGCGGTTATCAGTGTGTCGTGAATATTTTCGATTTTCTGCATGCGGAAAAGTTCGTAATGCCGGACAATCTCCGGCGCATGAGTATTGACGGCTGTATTCTGAGCGGATTCATCAACCGGACCAATCTGGAACGACTCTCTGCTATGGAACTCCCACTGGTGGCCATTGACGTAGGCATGAAGCCGGCCAATATTCCCTCGCTGGAAATCAACACGCCCAAAGTCATCGACGCCATTCTCCGTTTTGCCTCGGAACGCGGATATACGCGAGTGGCGATCGGGGGCGAAACGGAGCGTATCCATATTTACCGTCAATTGCAGGAAGAACGTTTTCCCCACCTGACGTTAAGCCCGATTGCCCGTGGCAAGGAGGTCGACGAGTTCGCTTTCGGCCGCAGATTCAGTCAGGAATTTCTGGCCATGTCGCGCTCCAGTCGGCCGACTTTTCTGTTCGCCAGCGATCATTTTTGCATGGCCTTTCTGGAAGGCATCAGACCGCACGGCATCAAATGTCCGGACGACATCGGGATTCTTTCCATCGATACCCCCATGGCGGAATGGGCATTCCCCCCGCTGAGCATGTTGCACACTCCGGTCTATGAATATGGCCGAAAAGGAACGGAACTGCTGCTGGATATCATTGAAAAAAAATCGGATATCGCCTCGGCGGTCGTAAAAGCCGGGACGGTTGAATTTCCGTTTCAAATCATCGAACGAGCATCCACCGTTAAATTACAAGGAGATGAAAAATGAATGTTCCGAAAAATGTTGGGTTCTTTCACAGGTTTACACTTATAGAATTACTAGTTGTTATTGCCATTATCGCGATTCTGGCCGCAATGTTATTGCCGGCATTGAACCGGGCACGGAATGTTGCAAAGAGTATAAAATGTATCAATAATGTCAAGCAGATGGCTCTGGGTGCCGTCCTTTATTCCGGAGAGTATAACGACTTTCTGCCTGGAAGTTGGAATGGGAGCAACGCATATTCAACCTCTGGTCCCTGGAGTACGAACTCCGGCGCCACATGCCTGGATATTATGTTATGGTGGCAGACTGCCTATAATGAAAATTGGATGTATCAGGTATGGATGGAGGTCAAAAATAAAAATCTATTTGTCTGTCCTTCGGCACGGATGATTTCCGGAACCTGGGGGGAAAACAAAGACTATCATGTGAGTTACCGGGTCCCGGCGAATTTTTTCAACTTGAAAATCAATCGAGCAAAACGTCCGACGAAACAAATTATGATCATGGATGCGAACTCTACGGCATGTTATTATTCCGTCTGGCCGAGTATATACGGCTGGACGACGACAGTACTTTTTGATTCTGCCGCACATTCCGGCAAAATTAGTTGTGGTTTCATTGACGGACATGCCGAAAGTTTGAGACCGCTGGAACTCGGGGGAACTGCATGTAATTATGACTTTTTTACCAATCAATAGACTCCGCTTTTCGGAGTTATCAGAAGAATTTGGAAATAGCGTCTGTCCATGATTTTTACGCTGCAATCTCCAGCCGCTAAAAGTCGGAACACGCGCGCCAAACTGGCCAATTTGAAAAAAAACAAGGTCCGTCCATAGCAATAAAACGGTAAGGAAAAGGAATCTGATAATGTCAGTTCGACGTTGTTTAAAAATACTCGCTCAAGGGTATATGATCGGTATGATGCTGTTATTATCGTATAAGGTTTCGGCCGAACCGATAATCCATAATGCCGATTTTCGTAATGGGAGCGCGTGGTGGCAGGTAAGCAATGCGACGATAAAAACGCTTGACGACAGAGGCATAATAACTCCCGCTACCGGAAAGATTGCAACTCTTATACAAAACGGTCTTCCTCTGGAGAACGACCGGGAATATATTCTGAATTATGAGTTTCGAGGCAGCAAGGAAACAAAACTGCGGATTTATGTTGAATGGGTAGCGAACAACGTTTATTATTCCAGCCGCAATCTTGAGTTTCAGAGTGGAAACGAACAGTGGAACAAAAAAAATTTCCACTTTATTTATACCGGCGCCGCCAAGACGGTCGGTTATATTGTCATTCAAGTTTCCGGCGGAACTGCAATGATTTATAATTTATCATTGACGCCAGGTGACAGTTCCCGTATTGACTCACGGTCCACGGGCGGCTATTGGTTGAAAAATAATAATATTACGGTCGCGGAAAAGAACGGCAGTCCGTACATTACCGCCGGAAAAGGCCAGGTTTGGCTGAAATCGGTGCCGGTGCCGAGTTCGGGACATTACCGCTGGGAATTTGACCTTGAAGCCGCCGGGGATTCCGGTACTGCATCCGGGTATCACCCGTTTCGAATCGGGGTTGTCATGAATGGGAAGACGACCTGGGCGCCTTGGGATGACATTTTGAATGCGGTTCCGCAACGGAAGTGTTTTGTATTCGAGGTGTCGAAGCAAGTAACTTCACTTGATTTCGTCCTGCAAGTCAATACCGACGGACGGTTGACGATTTCCCATCCCAGCCTGAAGCTTTCTTCCGCAACGAAAGAAGAAAAGATGCGGGTGGAAATCACCGAACCATCTTATCGGCAGACGATTTATAAAACGCTTCCGATATCCCGGATTACCGGAATATTGACCGTAGACGAGAAATCTTCGGCCGTTGGTACGGAATTATACGATGCCGGCGGAAAAATAATAGGAACGGCGTCGGGAGCCGGATTTGTATTTCCCGCTTCTGCATTGGCGCCGGGAGAGTATTGTATTGTCGGACATTGGCGTATGGCTGACGGCGGGGCATTCCGGGCCGAAAGTAAAGTTACCGTTGCATCGCCCTCCCCTCGTGAAGTTGTTGTCGGTCCCGACCGTCAACTTTATATCAATGGGAAACTGTTCTGGCCGATAGTATTTTTTCAGTGTCCCGGTTCAGAAGCGCAACGGAAAGCATTCTGGCACGAAATCGCGGCCAGTGGCGTTAATACTCTCCTGCTTGAACATGTTGCCGAAGCAACCATTGCCAACCTCAATCTGGCGCATGAATGCGGCTTGAAATTAATGCTTGCAGTCGGATCGATCGGCCGCCCGGGAACCGAAACCGAAGCACTTTATGCCGCCAAACTGAAGTCATTGTTGACGCCGGAATTGGTAAATCATCCGGCCTTGCTGGGATATTTTCTCTGCGATGAACCAAGTTGGGGCGGTGCTCCGTTGGCCCCGTTGATCCGTTCTTATGAAATGTTGCGAAAACATGATCCATTCCATCCGGTATGGATTAATGCCGCGCCGCGCGGCGATCTTGCCGAGCATCGGGCATATTCCCAAGCCTGCGACATTTATGGAGTGGACATCTATCCGGTTCCCGCGCCGGATCCGCATGGCGATTTGTCAAACAAAACACTCTCTGTCGTTGGAGATTATGCCGCAAGGATGACAACGGCATTGAATGGGAAAAAACCCAACTGGATGATCCTTCAGGCTTTCGCATGGGGGGTGTTGAATAACCGTCCGCCGGTTTACCCCACATTGAAGGAATTGCGTTTTATGGCTTGTGATTCATTGTTGAACGGTGGAACGGCAATCGTTTTTTGGGGACAAGTGGCGATTCGCGATCCGAGTTTTTATCGCAGCTTGCTTGCCTTTACCCGGGAACTGCATCGTGTCAGTGGCTTGGCCGCGGGAAAACCGTGCCATGGTTTTTCGACCCAATGCAAGGACTTGGAATTACTCGGAATTGAGCTCGACAAGCAAAAGTTTTTGATTGCGGCAAACCGTTCCGGCAATCGTTTGACGGCCGTAATCATGACGCCATTTTCAGGAAAAACACTCAATATTATCGGAGAGAATCGTACCCTTCCGCTGCACGATAAGATACTGACGGATGTAATAGAAGGATGGGGGGTCCGAATCTATTCTCCCGGTACCCTGCCTGCTCCGCTCAATCCGTTACCGGAATGGCATGGCGAGGGATATTCCAATTGGTCGGATATGTTGTCATCGCCGAAAGCATGCTGGATCTGGAAGAGTAACCTGATTGCGGCTGGAAGCAGAGTCGGACTCTTTCGAAAAATATTCATCAATAAAACGATACGAGAAGCCTCGTTGACGATCGGTATTGATGATTTCGGGTGGGTATACCTGAACGGCAAACTGCTGGGTAAAACCGGAGGGTTCAATTGTCTGCGGCGATTTCGGAATATTGCTTTAAAGCAGGGTTGTAACATCATTGCTGTCGATGCCTCGGACGGTGGAGGTCTACCATGCGGTATGATTGCGGAAATTCACATTAAATATACGGACAACACGGAGGATATCATCGATTCCGATGATTCATGGTTTGCCGCCAAGGACTGGAAAGCTGGCCCGGAAAGTTGGGAAAAGGCCGGTATCATTGCAAAACTTGGAAGTCAACCTTACGCTAATGTATGGGGTCATAGAATTCCCATTTCGGAATAGCGTTCAAGGAAGATTCCATATTACAGGCCTACTTCTTATTGCGTTATTTCTGGCGATGATGGAGTCGATCAAAATCCACCATCTGTAATTGGCGATCAATGCCGATGGTAGACGAATCACCAAGTATTGTGCCGGGAGGCGTCACTCTTAAATTGCGGACAGCGAGGGAAAGCATGAGGCACGGTTTCAAAAGCGTCCCAGTGCTGCCCCGTCAGCCGCAATGAAAAATGATCGACCCGACAGCAACAACCGGCTTTTAATATTATATTTTTTTAAAATTAACTTGCAGAGTGACAACCCAGCGTTCATTTTATGTTTTGATAGACTGTGACTTGTTTTCTTCCCGTGAAAAAAAGTTACAAGCGGTCATTTCGCAGCGGGTCCGGAAGTCGTTTAAAAAAAGAAATCATGAATGCGTTGCCGGACGGCAAGCTTTCTTTACCGAATTATTTTAATTACTTTGTTAGAGGTACCAGTATGTTATCATCGCCCCCGATCGTACCGGAGGGTCCGAACACCCGGACGCTCTATCATTGCGGAACGTTGACCTATACCAAAGCCACGCTGGTTATGCTGTTCGGCTGGCTGCTGTGGGGCGATTTCTGCTTCACCGTAATGGAACAGGTGGTGCCGAGCATTCTGCCGATTAAATTGAAATTGCTGGGCGCGCCGAACTGGGTGATCGGGGCGATCCTGACCACCGGTCCGGGCATCCTCAATATGACGGTCTGTCCGTGGGTCAGTTTCAAGAGCGACCGCTACCGCAGCCGGTGGGGACGCCGAATTCCCTTTATTGTTTCCACGCTGCCGTTTCTGTGCTTGTTCCTGGCGCTGCTGGGTTTGAGCGACAATGTCTGCGGGGTTCTCCAGTCGCATGCCGCCTGGTTGCGACACTTTTCTCCGGCCACCATTACGATTGTCCTGATTGCGGGCTTCATGCTGATGTTCCAGTTTTTCAATATGTTCGTCAATTCGGTATTCTGGTATCTGTTCAACGACGTGGTTCCGGCCCAGTTTCTGGGACGGTTCATGGGGTCGTTCCGAATCGTCGGCGTGGGTGCCGGCGCGCTCTATAACTATTTTGTGTTCAAATACGCCGAAACGCACATGCGGGAAATTTTTGTCGGAGCATCGTTACTCTACTTCATCGGCTTCATCATGATGTGCCTGATGATTAAAGAAGGCAAATATCCGCCGGTGGACGAAACCAAAAGCGCCGGTCGCGGATTGGCCGGCCTGAAAACCTTTTTCAGCGAAACTTTTTCCCATAAGTTTTATGTTTACCGCTTCCTGTTCACCTCGTTTACCGCCGCGGCCGGAGCCATCGGAGTGTTCGGTATTTTCTTCAACCAGGAAATGGGATTGAATTACGACCAGATCGGTAAAATTGCCGCCATCACCTCCGTGGCAGTCATGGCCGCCACGTTTTTTGCGGCGATCTTCATTGACCGGTGGCATCCCCTGCGGATTTGTACTTATGCGGCCGTCTTCAGTGTAATTAACAGCGCGTGGGTATGGATCTTTGTTACGCTGCCGGGAAATTACTTCTTCTGGGTGGGGATCGGGGAAGGAATTGTCGTCGCCTTTTTCTCCGCGTTGGTTGGAGTAGCCGGGTTGCCGTGCGAAATGCGGATTTTCCCGCAGTCGCGCTTCGGCCAATTCTGTTCGGCGCAAGCCATGCTGCGGTCGACCGTCACCGTGATTGCGGGAGTATTGGCCGGGGTGTTTGTCGACGTGGTGAAGATTATTTTCTCCGGATACGACGAAAATTTCGCTTACCGGTTCAACTGTGTCTGGATAACGATTTTTACTGCTATCGGGGCTTTTTATCTGGTCAAAGTCTATCAGGAATGGAACCGGATGGGCGGCGATACCAAGTTCCATCCGCCGGCGCCGTGGACGGAAAAAGGCATCGAAGAGATGGATATCACCGAGACGACCAAACCGGCTCGCCGCTGGCTGAAACTGGCCATGCTCTTCTTCGATGGTGCGCTGTTGTTGCCGATTGCGGTCACGCTGGGCATGATGTGGTGGATGCATACCAAAGGGCAGATGTTTGCGTTCCGCTGGTATGGAATACTGGTGCTGCCGCTGGCGATACTGGTCGGCATCTACTGGTTATGGTTGCGACGGTCCATGGTCCGGGATATGAATGCCGCCGCCGCCGGCAAGCCGTTACACAACGGCCTTCCGCATCACGGCATGCTGATGCTGGTGGGTTGTCAATACTTCCTGTTGCTGAGCATCTGGGGGGCGGAAGTCTGGGTGACGATTACGCTGCATATGCAAAGCGGGGCGGTTGCCTTCGGCTTGGTCAAAGTCTTCGCCAACTTCCTGTTGGTGTCCTGCATTTGGCTGATGTGCCGGGTGGAACGGGGCTATTCGACCATAATGGTCGAATCCACGCCGACCCGGAAAAAAGAATCGGACGGCCAGACCATGTTGGTCAAGCCGCTTGACGACAAACCGGGAAAAGATCCTTCGCAAGCAGCAGTTTGAAAGTTCGATTCGATGATGAAAAAAAATAGGGCGCGGTTGAAACCGCGCCCCATTTTTTCTACCGACTCTTTATCGACTATAACAGTTTTCCGGCAATTTGCAGCCAGGCATCGGCAATCACCTGATGTCCGGCCGGAGTCGGATGAACTCCGTCGACCAGCCAGTATTCCGGAGCCGCCAAGCGGCAACATTCCCGGAACCGTTCCTGAAGCGGAACGAAAGTGGCGTCGCATTCCGCCGCGATCCGTTTGACCACGGCCCGGCGGGCATCGATTTCCGGCACCCATTCCGGATCGAATTGCAGGACAAAAGGTTCCAGCAGCACGAAACGGACGGCAGGCAGGGTTTCGCGCGTCCAGCTGAGCAGCCGCCGATAGAATTCTTCATAGCGGGGGACTTCCACGCCGTTCTGTTCCGCTTTTTCGTGCCAGGTGTCGTTGACTCCGATCAGAATGCTGATGATGTCCGGCTGTAAATTGATGGCGTCTTTTTTCCAGCGGGCGTAAAGATCGACCACGCGATTGCCGCTGATGCCCCGATTGAGAATCCGCCAGTTTTCCGTCGGCCGGTCGCACCAGATTCGAGAGGCCAGCAGGCCGGGATAGCCGGGACCGAGTTCGACAGCCGGATACCCTGCCCCGCCGGTCTGACACCGACCGCAGTCGGTAATGGAATCGCCTTGAAACAACAATGTCTTCATGATTTCTCCTTAAAATCAATCCGGTTTCTCTGACTAAATAAGGAACCAGGTTAAAAAATATAATGTTGCCGACGGTGAAAACTACTGGAATTCAGAACATTTTACACAGCCATCCCACAATTTGAAAAAATTCGTATTTTTACTCAAATTTTTAGCTTAATAATTATGGAGTATGGCAACCCCTGTTTTGTCAGAGTATGATCCGTTAAGCAAGGATGATAAAATGAGGCGCAGATTGAATTCAAGCTGGGGAAGTGGGGTGCAGGGGGAAACCCGAAGCTGTTCGGGTGCCCTCCGCGAACATAGCCATGTTCAGCGGGGTCCAGGGGCGGCAGCCCTTGGTAACCTGCCACCGGCGGCTCGCCGGGCCGGGGCCGAGTTGGGGACCGGGGCCGACGCGGAGCGGAGTATGCCCCGGTAATACGCAGCGGGGCGTCCCCGTCGCTGGGCGCCGTCAGGCGAAACCGACCCTAATATGGAGACGTTGCACTTCGCGCTATTTCCTTTTTTCTGTGGGATGGCTGTGAACATTTTACGGCATTTTCGCAGTCGGCCGGAGCGGAAACGGAGTTTTCCCCAGTGACTCGTTTTGCCGTTCTCGCCGCCGGGCCGGTTTTATTGGAACCACCAGGACAGCGCATTGAGAATCCACCCGGCAAGGGTAAACAGCAGCAGTAAAAATCCGGCAAACGTCAACAACATCCGTCCTTGCATCACCTGTTTGAGCATGATGAATTCCGGCAGACTGATCGCCACCGTACTCATCATGAACGCCATGGTCGTGCCGACCGGCAACCCCTTGGCCAGCAGCGCCGCCGCCACCGGAATAATCCCCGTGGCGTTGGCATAGAGCGGAATTCCCAGCAACACGGCGGCCGGCACCGACCACCATTGCCCCGCGCCGAGATGGCCGACGATCCATTCCTGCGGCACGAACCCGTGCAGACCGGCGCCGATCCCCACCCCGATGATCACCCAGAGCCAGATGCGATGCAGAATCGTTTTCACTTCGCTCTTGGCAAATTCATGGCGTTCCCGCCAGGTCATTTTCCCGGCGGCGGTTTGATCGGGAGTGCCGCCGCCGCACGGCGGCGGCAGGTCGCGAACCAGCGGCTGAAGATATTTTTCCGCGCCGATCAGGTCGAAGAACATCCCTCCGATCATCCCGGACAGCAATCCGATGGCGATATAGACGAACATGAATTTCATCCCCAGCATGCTTCCGAGCATGACCACCGCCACTTCGTTGATCATCGGCGAAGTGATCAGAAACGCCATGGTGATGCCGACCGGAATCCGCGCCACGGTAAAGCCCAGAAACATCGGAATGCTGGAACAGGAGCAAAACGGCGTGATCGCTCCGAAGACCGCCGCGACGCCATAACCGAAGATGCGGTTTTTGCCGGCCAGATAGTCGCGCACCCGTTCCACGTTCAGCGCCGCCCTCCCCCAGGCGATGAGGTAGATCATGATGACCAGCAGAAACAAAATCTTGGTGGTGTCTTCGATGAAAAAGTGGAGACTGCCGCCCCAGTGCGAAGCTTTGTCCAGCCCCAGCACTCGGACCACGATCAGATCGGCCAGCATGGTAAATATTTGCAGCATGGCGAAAGTTGTTCCTCTATCCCAGTTTTATTTGATAAATATGTACCAGACAATAGTAAATTCCGACGGCGATGAACAGGATGCCGGCGCCTCGCCGCACCCAGCGCTCGATGACGGTCAGACAGTTGAACGCCTTGCCCAGATATTCGCCGCCGAAAGCAATCAGAAACGAAAACGCGATCACCGGCAGCGCGGTCCCGATCCCGTAAATCAGCGGCAGCAGAAAACTCCCGCCGTTTTTGAGCGTCAGCGGAATCAGCGCCCCGAAGAACAATCCGGCGGAAACCGGACAAAACGACAGTGCAAAAAGAAAGCCGATCGGCAACGCCAGTCCCGCACCGTGTTTTTCCGCCTGCCGATGCAGTTTCTCATGCCCGATCAAGTTCAGCGACATGCCGTTTCCAAGCATGCCGAGCAACACCATCCCCAGCAAAATCAAAACCGGTCCGAGAATTTCATTCAGATATTGTTGCAGCCACCGCGAGAGAACGTCGCTGACCATGATTCCGGCGGCAATGCCGATGCCAAGCCCGACGTAGGCCAGAACCCGCCCCGCCGTGTACAGCAGACCGGAAAGCAGCACACCTCGCGCCGAGCCGAGCTGACGCCCGATGAACGAGATCGCGGCAATATTGGTGGCCAGCGGACAGGGGCTGACCGCCGTCAGCAACCCGAGCCACAGCGCGGAACCGATGACCAGCCAGCTCATGATGCTTTGCCTCCGCTCAGTTTTTGCCGCATGGCCGCAATGGCGTCAAGCAGATAGTCGTCGAAAGATTTCGGGTCCTTCATCCGCGTCCATACTTCGTCAAGACGCCGGAACGCCACGGTCCGGCCGTCTCGAACCGCCGCCACCACCACGCAACTGGCAACCACGCCGAAACGCCGGGCCAACGCCTCGTCGGTCTGAAAATTGGCGTCGCGAAACATCATGGCCCCGGACGCCAGTTGATCCTTGAATTGACGCGCCAGCAAATCCCGCGTCATCTTCTCGATGGCGTTGCAGGTGGCGCAGCGAAACGTCGCGTGCAGATAGTAAACCTCAACCGTCTCGCCCGCGCCGGACGGCTGGACCGCCGCGGCGGCGGGAACCGGCAGACTGTGCCGTCCCAGGGCAAAGCCGATACTGACCAGTACAAACGCCAGCAGCAGTCGACGAACCCAGACGAGTTGTTTGTCGCGTCTCATTTTCTTCCTGCGGTCCGGTCTTGCTTCCGTTTATCCAGATCGTAGCCCAATTCCTTCCACTTGGCCAACAGCTCCGCCTTGGTGATAAACCCTTCGTGACGCCAAAGTTCTTTGCCATCGGCATCGAGGAAAATCTGCGTGGGAATGGATTCGATCCGGTAATGTTGCGCTTTGTCCACGTTCTCCTGCTGCCACACGTCGATAAACTCCACCGTCAATACCCCGGCATACTCCCGGGTCAGTTCTTCCAGAATCGGCGCCAGCATTTTGCACGGTATACATTTGGCCGCACCCAGATCGACCAGCTTCGGCAATTTGACGTTTGCCGCCGCCGTTTTCGCGTCCGCCGCCGACGCCGCGACACCGAAGAAGCCGCATATCAATCCCGTCACGGCCAAAACCGCCGCCAATACCGAATATTTATCGAGAGTCTTGAATCGTCCGAACATTTTTCACTTCCTTTCGCTCTGTTTTTTTAGCTCAGAATATCATGCTGACCGATACCAAAACGCTTTGCGAATCCCCATTTTCCGGCAAGGCTTTAGTCTGTTTATCCATTTGCGCAGCAAATCGATAAACGACTCAAAAAGTTTGAAAGTCAGGAAACGGGGTCCGGGGAGAATCCTTGAAAAATTTGCAAATTTTTCGGGGTTTCTTCCCGGAAACAAGGGTCGGCCTTTCAGACCAGCAATTTTTTGATTTCGTCCGGTGCCAATACCTTCCCGACCATTTTGACTTTGCCGTCCACCGCCAGCGCGGGGGTGCACATCACGCCGAATTTCATGATCTGAACAATGTCGGTGACTTTTTCCAGTTCGTAATCGACCCCGAGTTCCTGCGCCGCCTGTTTGGCGTTTTCCGCCAGCGTCTTGCATTTGGGACAACCGGTACCGAGAATCTGAATCTTCATCATGCCGCTCCTGTCATTTTGATATTTGGCAAAAACTACAAATATAAAAAAAAGAAAGTTTATTTCATTCCGGCGATGCGTTTTTTCAACTGAGTCTGAATCGAATTTTCGACACAGGCCATGAATTTGACGACACACGTCAATTCCAGCCGGTAAAACACTTTCTGTCCGCGTTTTTCATCCCGAATGATCCCGGCTTCCTTCAGCAGCAGCAAATGGCGCGACACCGTGGAAAAATCCACTCCGGCCAGTTCCACCAGCTCGCAGACGCAACATTCGCCGGCCGCCAGCTTTTCCACCATCATCAGCCGGATCGGGTGTCCCAGCGCCTTAAACACCTTGGCTTTTTCGTTCAACAACGTCTGATTGCTCATAAATAACCTTTATCAAATATGGTTATTTGGTATAATAACCAAATATTGTCCTTTTGTCAAGCCCTTTCATCCGACCACCTTTCCATATATTTCCGAAAAACCCCCATTGACGGAGGTCTCAAAGCGCGAGTAGCGGAGAAAACACGGAGGCTTTTGAAAAAGCCCTGCGGTGACGAGTACTTCGGCGCGAATTTTGGCCAGCGCGCAGCGCAGGAGCACGAGCCGAAGCCCCACGGCGAAGTTACGGCATACTCCGCGTTCCGCGTCGGCACCTGATCCCCTTCGCGGTCGGCCAGCGTTTCGCCGCACGGTCGCCGCATTCTCTCGCTGGTGCTCAAGAATCTCAGACATGACAGCGGACCGTTGAACTCGTGTAACATGCAGAACGGCGTCGAGGGGTGATTTTTAGGGTCCAGGGGCCGACGCGAAGCCGAGTATGCCCCGGTATAAACGCACCGGGTCGTACCCGGTTCGAAAATCAACAATCCTTGTTCCATGCTCTGAAATCTTCTCTGTTCGGGGTCCAGGGGCCGACGCGAAGCGGAGTATGCCCCGGTAATAACGCACCGGGTCGCACCCGGACGCGTCGGCCCCAGACCCCAAAAACACAGCCCAATCTATTTTATCGACAACACCACGGGAAGGCTCACAACGTGAGCCCGTCCGCTTAGGAATGCGCGCAGCGCAGGAGCAGCGGACGTAGGCAAGCGCCGTTTGAGTCCGCGTAGCGGAGGAAAAAGGCACTGATGTGCCCGGCCGTACAGGCCACGAGTAAGCCGAGCGGCGCCCGAGCGATCTGTCTCAGCCGAGCGGCGATTGAGCGATCTTGCCGCTTGTTCCCCTTTCTCTCTTGCATTTTCCGCCGCAACGCTCTATTATTTATTTTAGACAACATAAGGGGAATACTTATCCGGTAATCCATTTTTTACAATCAAGATAAAGTCTCATAGCGGACTTTCAGCGGACGTTTCAACCCGAAAATCGCCAGTTTTCAACCAAAGAAACAATGCTGGAAGTTGCGCTCACTTATACAGATAGTATGTATATTTGAGCGCTCCTTTCACATTCTTTGGTGGGTGTCTGGCGATACCTCGGTTGAGTGTGATTGGAGCGCTCTTTTTTTATGCCCTCCTCACGGACGTTCGGCTGTTGTCGTATAAAATCGAGAATGAATAATCGGGCAAAGAAAATGTCGAAGGATTGGAAGTAACGGTCAGGAGGAGGTTGGCGAAGGGGAACCCACTATTGTGGGGGTTCCCCTTGCGAACATAGCCATGTTCAGCCGGGTCCAGGGGCGGCTA
>Ga0183095_10702_pt1 | contig 70195 bp, 60 predicted proteins | sample BioMet4_FD_130346 | JGI IMG/M metagenome (GOLD analysis project Ga0183095, IMG submission 130346) | Microbial communities from bioreactor (seeded with sewage sludge) at LBNL, California, USA - Biofuel metagenome 4 (v2) (version 3) | ecosystem: Engineered > Bioreactor > Anaerobic > Unclassified ... | reverse complement strand
TACAGCGGGGCTGCGATAGGTTCAAACGGCAATGAGAATTCACCGTTTGAAGAAATCAATATTACAGGCGGCACTATCAACGCCACTTCAAAAACAGGTGCGGCAATCGGCGATGGGAAAAAAGATCAATATAATAGCATAGTTTCAGGCAGCATCAATATCTCGGGTGGAAACATTACGGCGGTCAACCAAAAAGGCAACGCCGACGGGATAGGAGGCAGTACAGACGATTACCTTACGAAAACAGTCATCATTACGGGCGGAAACATCCAGTCGTCTGTTCGAAAAACGCGACCGAAGGACGCCGCCGGAACGGCACTTTACAAAACGGAGGTAACGCTGCAGGATGCTTCTTCGCAGGCAGTGAAGAACACCGGCGTGACCGGAATTACGGCAAAATGCAGCGGCAGCGTGTATACTTACAGTGCGCAAAGCATTACGACCGACGGCAACGGGAAAATGTACCTCTGGCTTCCGCAGAACGCGGCTGTACTGTCGGCGGAAGCCGGTGGAAAATCCTATGGCGGCGATATTTTGACGACTGCTGACGATTCGGGCTCCGGTGTGCTGAAATTCACAACGGCTACCGAAGACGAAAAATACCTTTATGATTTTTCAGCCGATCTCTATGACGGCGCCCTTTCGGAGGGCGGCACCGTGAACGTCACGGTCAAAGACGGCTCGAATACTGAAACATTTACAAGGAACATGGCTGTGAGCAATTACCACGGCAGCTTTTCCGGCGCGTTTTACCTCCCGTGGCAGCTTACGAGCGGCGCAGATGTGACTGTCAGCGGTACAGCAGGTGGAAAAACTTGGTCGGCAAGCGACAGGGCGACGCTCGCGAATGGAAAACTTACGTTTTCAGTCGGCTCTAAGCTTATAAAAACCACGCTGTTGTTTACAGCAAGCACCATTACCAGCAATAATTTCGCTTTTCCGGTATCACAGGTAACGGTTTCGCAAGGTGGTACGACGCTGAACGGAAGTGATGCGTCTAAGGTGGAAAGCATGGTTGTTCCGTCTTCCGTAACGTCATATTACACGGGAAAAGACAATACCTGCGCGCTTACGCTATGGCTGCCGGCTGGAAGTGCGAATACTGACATTTCCGTTACTATACCGCAGTTGAACAGCGGGAAGGCAATTACGCAAACTGGTCTCAGCGTAACCGACGGAGACAGCAACATAATAAATTTATTTAAGGATAACTCGTATATTTACAGTTATGATGCAGACGGCATCGACCAGACGTGCGGCGCATATCAACCAGCGATGCAGGCTTCCGACGGATATTACGAGATTGCCAACACCGGTGAGCTCTACTGGTTCTCGGAGTATGTCAGCAAAGGAAACCTGGGTGCGAACGCAAGACTGACTGCGGATATCACAATTGCGAAAAAAGACGGCAAAAACAGAAGCTGGATTCCGATAGGTTATAACGTATCGGGCAGATGTTACAGCGGCACCTTCGACGGCAATTTTCATGTAATATCCGGGCTCTATCTTGATACGGCGGATACCAACGGCTGTACATTGGGATTTGTTCTGAATCTGACCGGCATGATAAAAAACCTCGGACTTACCAATGCCGTAATGGCATGCAATCCAAAATATAACGACTATCAAATGGTTAACAGCGGGTTTCTCTGCGGAGAGATTGTAAGCACGGGAACCAAGATCCAGAACTGCTATGTTGTCGGCAGCATAGCAAACGGCGTCTACACGCAGGGGCTTTGCGGATACTCGGCGCGCCATTCAGGCGGCACCGTCATAAAGAACTGCTATACCTATTTTACCGGCGACACCAGCAGATCGTATGGCATTGCCGGCGCCCTCATCGGGGGTACTGAGAATTGTTTTTATTATCAGGCAGGCAAGGGCAGCAACTATGGGACTCAAAAAGATGCCAACGCCTTTAAAAGCGGCGAAGTATGCTGGCTGTTGAATGGCAGCTCCACAACTGGCGCGTTTGGGCAGACTTTGGGCACAGACAGCTACCCAGCCTTTCAAAAATATTCCAAGACCGTCTACCAGGACGGCACCAGTTACAAAAATAACAACGCTTACGTTACCGTGGGAGACGCTTCGGAAATAACGTATAATTCAGCAAAAATAGCCGTTACAGGCACGGCGAACGCTACGCTGTATTATGCGTCCAGCGGCAGCGCGTTGACAGACGGTAATGCTGTGGCTTCTGCAACAGGGAGTCAAAGTATTGCGCTTTCTTCTTCCGGGAGCGGAACGATTGCGTTGAGCGGCCTTACCGCCGATACACAGTACACCTACTATTTTGCAGTAAAAAGCGGGAGCGATTATTCTGACGTGAGAAGCGTTTCGTTCAAAACGGGCATGACCGCGCCGGCTCAATCGGATGTCAGTGTGGATTACACAAATGAACTGTTTAAGGCGAAGGCAGGGCTTTCTTACAACCTTGAATATGCGCTTACCACAAACGCATCTTCCTGGACTGCACTGACAGCAAACGGCGCCAGCCTTACGCAGATATTGAACGGACATACGGGAACGGATGCCATCAATCTCTTTTTCCGGAAGCATTCCTCGAGCGGAAACGAAACAAGTGCGGCGACTCAGACAGAGATTCCGGCAAGGCCGGCAGTTACGAAGCCGACAATTATTTCCGGAGGACAGACATCCGTGTCAATCACACTAAATCCGGTTGCAAATGCCGAATACAAGCTGACGAAAATCAACGGCACCGATGTACAAAATCCGCAGTATCAGGATTCCAATATATTTACAAATCTCAACCCGGCAACAACATATACATTCGTCCAGCGTACAAAAGCTGTTGAGAAGTCTGACGGAACAGATGGAAATTTTGCTTCTGCGGAAAGTGACCCGACAGAATTCAGCACTGCGCAGTTGCCTGTGCTTTACAATGGCAGCAATACGCTGCAGGAATGGTACACAAGTGATGTGACGGTTTCCGCGGCGGGCTTCACGGTTTCCGATTCGGGAACCGGAACATTCACGGATTCCTATGCTGTTTCGGAAACCTGTGCGGACAAGACGCTTTACTTTAAGAACGCGGGCGGCTCGGTTACTCCGTTCGCGGTTTCAGTAAAAATCGACAAAACGGCCCCGACAGGGAAAATTACCGTCGGCGCTTCGTGGTGGGATAAATTTTTGACAACTATCACATTTGGGTATTACCATGTTGACCCCAATGCGGTCACTATTGAAGCCTCCGACAGCGAAAGCGGCATGAAAACCGTGCAGTACCTGATTGCCACCGATGGAACAACGTACACGCAGGAGCAGCTCGCGGCTAAAACCAATGACGACTGGCAGAGCTATAACGCAAACAATAAGCCTGCCCTTACGGAAGGACAGAAGTCCGTCGTGTATGCAAAGATTATAAACAACGCAGGAACCGTTACTTATCTCAGTTCCGACGGCATGATTTTCGACAATACCCCACCAACTGGAACCGTAAAAATTGGCAACAATTCATTTGCAAAATTCCTTAATACTATTACATTCGGCTATTTCTTCAAAGATACCCAGACCGCGACAGTCACAGCCAGTGACAACGGCTCCGGCGTTGCCTCTATCAAGTACCAGCTTGTGCATAATCAGAGCGATTACAGTGAAAATGGCACATGGACTGATTACCCGTCAAACGGCGTCAGCCTTAACCCTGACAACAAGTACATTGTTTATGCCAAAATTACCGACAACACCGGAAACTATGTGATTATCAACAGCAACGGCGTCATTGTCGACCAGACCAAACCGGAACTGGCGCTTTCGGTTCCTTCCGGATGGCAGACCAGCGATACCATGACGGTTGGCGTTACGGCGGGCGACGCGCTTGCTGGCGTACAGAGCGTTTCCTATACAACCAACGAGTCAGCGCCGCAGTCGGGCACGATTTCTATTTCAAACGACAGCGGAAACATTACGCTTGCCAACGAAGGAGATTACAATTTGACCGCCACTGCAACGGATAACGCAGGCAATAGCGTTTCGCAGACCGCCCGGATTCAGTGGGATAAAACAAAGCCTACGGTTACCATTTCAGGCAACCCGGAAAAGCCCGTACAGTCCGCAAAACTCAGCATCGCGGCAACGGCGGGTGCATCAGGCATCAAGAGCGTGACGGTCAGCGGGCCGCAGGGCGACAAGGACATAACAGACAGCTATCAAAGCGGTTACACGATCACAACAAACGGCAGCTATGTCTTTACCGTTACGAATAACGCGGGTATCAGCGTTAGCAGTTCTCCGATCACCGTTGCAGCCATTGACGCGGCGACACCGGCGGTCACTATCAATTCCAACGGCTATACCGACGGCGCATGGACAAAAAACGATGTAAAACTGGATATTTCCAACAGTGCTGCAAACCTTGGAACGACCACTCTTGAATACAGCACGGACAGCGGCAAAACGTGGACGGCATTTGGCGGGAGCCTGACGGATTCCACCGAGGGTATCACAACCTATTCCTTCCGCGCAACAAGCGCAAGCGGCGTTGTGAGCGACATAAAAGCCATTACCGCGAAAATTGACAAGACCGCGCCGATAAGCATGACCATAAGTTTCAAACAGAATCCGTTTAAGTCGGTTGCGCATTTCTTGTCATTCGGCCTCTTCTTCGGCGATACGACGGACGTAAACTTCTCCGCAAATGATTCGAATGGCAGTGACATTGACCATTATGAATACCAAACGGTCCAGGATGGTTCCGCATTCGACGCCTACGGCACATGGCAGGCGGGTTTCCCGTCAATTACCCCGGATTTCAAAGGCACAGTTTACGCCCGCGCGGTTGATAAGGCGGGCAACGTATCCGGCTATGTGGCAAAATCGTTCGTTGTGGATAAGACCGCCCCGGTCATTACGGCAAACTCCGGCGATTCCTCGCTAATTACTTTGGGTGCGGGCGCTTCTATTCCCGTCGAAGTAAAAGATAACGGCGCGGGCGTCGGCACTGTAACCTATCAGGTGAACGGCGGCCAAACGCAGACAGTTGACCTGACGGCGGACAGTTATTCCGATTTGGCCAAAGAATATTCCTTCAATATCAGAAGCCTACCAGACGGCGTTTATGACGTAACCATAAATGCGACAGATATATATGCTTGTTTTGTGAGCTTTTTGATGATTGGCAAAATATTCTTAATCCAAATAGAACTAACTATATCTATCTGATCATTGCCTTTGAGATTAAATAGGTACTGATAAAACGATTTATAATTTTTCGGCTCAATAGTTAATAATGAACCTATTTCTTTTGCATCTTTGAAAGCCGAAATTAGATATTCTCCAATTTCATTTTGCTCTTTATTAGTTGTTATACCTTTGCAATAAAATTCGTTTAATTCATTACTTTCATCAATAGTAGAAATATTATTAAATACACCCGCTGTCAATGCACGACGGTTATAGCTTCTTGCTTTCATCATAACTGCAAAATAGGCCAATTGATAAGCACGGCTATCTATATCAAGTCCATATAGATTAAATTGCAAAATGCAAAGAGCAGCATCTTTATCAGAATAACCAGACTCACGATAAATCTCCATAAGTACATCGAAAGCATATACAAGAACATGACCACTACCCATGCAAGGATCAAAGAAAGTTAAATCGTTTGGATTAACTTTTTCGTTTACATAGGCAATATTGCCATCTTTGGGTGTAACAAAGAATTCTAGTTTATCTCTCAATTTGCTTTGTGGGTTACGTTCAATCCAATATCTTCCTAAGGAGTTATCCACCATATAACGAACAACCCAGTCAGTTGTAAATAGCTGAGTTGCCGCAGGAATGTCTTCTTTTTTGACTGTGCCTTTATAGATATTGATAACTTCATTTCTTCGTTCATCGTTGTAATATTGGTATAACCAACCAATAATTTCAACAGCTTCTTTAAAATCGTCCTCATCAATATCATGTACCAGATTATATACCACACCGTCTTTGTCGGTGAAGGCAATGTTCAACAGCAGTTCAGTGTAGTCACTGGTCTTTTCAAACAATTCGGGCAGGATAGCATTCAGAGCGTTGCACTGCTTGATAAACAGCATACGGAACAGCTCGTCCAACTTGTTGTCATTTTTCATCTGTATAATGTGATTTTTCTCGTCGGCTGAAAAATCAAGATCGGAATCAAAAGGAGTGGTCACCAAGTCCGGTTCGTTTTTATCCTGCATCTCGCTTGATAATACTCGTATACGGGATGGCAGATAATCATTGACTTCCATAAAGCGCACTGCAATTAAGCGGTTGAACCAAGTGTATGCCACTTCTTCCACAACCGCTTTGTAGGCAGTTTTATAGTCAGACTGCTTAGCTTTTTGCTCAATCGTCTCAACAAGCTTTCCCCGCTGGTCAATTTCTGTGCCGAAAATCGAATACGGGTCTTTTGTGCCAATGTCAAAAAATTGAATATTATCTGTCGACTGCGGCAGGGGGCTTTTGATTTCCTTTTCTGAGATGCCGAGCAAACCCGCTTTATAGGTAATATCTGCGATAAGCTTGTTTCTTGCCCATACCGCAAAATTTTTAATCGCTGTTTTATTCATTTGCGATATCTCCTTTAGAGTTCAATATTGATAACAGTATCTTCGTCCAACTGTTCCAGAATCCGATTTTTCAAAGCAGCCATGTACTTGTCCACATCCTGCGGAGTCTCAATCTGCCACGAAGTGGAAACTCCTATGCTTTTGATGCTAATATTTTTCCTCGTTTTCGGCTTTGGTGCAGGCGGTACCGGGGGAGTATCGGGCTGTACTAGCTTCTGATGATCCTTTGCCTCTTTTTCAATCAGTTCCTGCTCTTTGGCTGAGATTTCGTTGAGCAGGCGAAGCTTTAAAGCATCAATTTCCACACGAATACTTTGCAGCCTTGCCACATTGTTGCAGGCACTTATTTTATCTGTCAGTTCCTGAAATAAATTTACATCGCGGTCAGCCAGCAATTTTTCACAGCGCTTTCCGTGAAGCTCATCGAAAACCCGCGCGCGTGCCTGAGCAGCTTCTTCTTTCATTGGCTTTGCGATGGCTTGCAACAAGGAATTGTATTCATTTCTGAATTGTTCCAGCAATTCCGGGAGTTTTGGAATATCAGAATAAGGTTGATCTTTTTTTAATATGGATTTAATTTCTTCAACCAGCGTTTCCACTTTTTCATTTACGATAAAAGTTTTACTCTCGTCGTAGATACCTATCAGCCTTAATGCGTTTTCAAAGATAGGCTTTTGTTCCCCATTCAAAAATGCTTTTACTGGCTCGAAATCTTCTGCAAAATCAAGATATGCGTCCTGATCAGAATTAACTTTTACAAAAAATTCTGCCGGAGATTGAATCTGCACCACTGCTCGCAGCAAGGATTTTCCGGAAGTAATCACCTTTTTCCCCGGCAACGGGTTGTTTTGATACATGATTTCGTATTTTTCCAGATCACTTAGCAAATGGCTGCTATATGTCTGGAATTTTTGCATCATGGCGTCATCGTCGTCATTCACGCTGGAAACGCCGAACATTTCCTTCATGACATCGCGGACAGTCTTTTTCTGATTATCATTGGCTTTTTCACGACGCTCCGTCAAGAGTTTTTCAACAAATTCCTTTTTTGTAATGAAGCGGACAATTTCATCGTCGCTCTTGTTAAGCAAGGTAATGCTGCTACCATTGACGGTAAACGAGATATCCCCTTTTTTAAACAGTTTGGCAACCAACCACTCTACATCGTCTTCTACAAAGCCATAAGGAGCCTTCATGAAGCGTTCCATCAGACTTTTCATAGAAGTCTTCATGTGTACACCAGTATTTGTAGCAATAAAGCCCAGCATATCGTTCAGGGCATGAATATTTGATTCTGCTTCGCCCTCCAAAGTGAGCGATTGTTGATTAGTTGGCTTGAATAAAGCTCGAATATTTGCTTCTCCCATTGCTTCGTCGATATAGATAAGCTTATGATAAACCGTGGAAACCAAGCGGCCCAAAGCATCATTAATTCTAACCACAACATCTTTTGAAGCAATCGGAGCCTTATCTCCATTCACATAAATATCGGCATTTTTCATAGCCTCTATCAGGAATAACTTTGCATTATCGCTGCGCTCTCTCATTTCAACACGCTTGGCTTCTTTGATCTGTTCAAATTTTGTAAGCGTACCGGTAGTAGTCAGGCGCAGATATTTTTCTATTTTCAGTGCACTTCTTAGTTCATCCAGAAAAGCAGAATCATTTGCCAGCACGACCAGCACTTCTTTGCCCTGCCCGGACATCATACGCAGCGTGGTTTCATCTGCACCATACTCCGAATTAGGTGTCAGCACACGGACGCCAATATCATTACTCTGATTTGACTTGTATGGGCGATCATCCACAATTTGATTAAAAGCAAAATTATATCTTCCGTTGAATGCAGGATACCGATATTTTTTATCTTTGAAGATATCCTCAAAAATCAACTCAGAAACTTTGTTAATAACATCAGCCATTTCAACATTCTGGCCTTCTATTTCACGGTTGATTTCCTGTTCTTCGTCAGTCAGGAAAACATAGAGGTCACCGTTCTTTTGAACAAGTGTCTGATGAACTAGGACTTTTAGCGCTTCTTCCACTTTCTTTTTCAGTTCAATACGATCGGCATTAATACTATCGATCATCAAGCTTGTAATGTTGTCAATATTCGAAGTGATCTCCTTGACATACTTAATCATAAACAGTGTTTTCAACACATTTACATTGAAGCAATTTTCTTCATGCTCCGGATTAATATAGTCATTATCATACGCACGGCTAATAACACCGCTGTGGCTATGATCCAGAAACTGATGCAGTGCGTCATAAAACACATTGAATGGAACGATTGCACCGGCTTCCTTATTCTTAATGTTCATTGCTGATTCCTGAAACAGAGCAAGCATGGAGCGTTCCCCTTCGGACAGATGCTTACCAGAAGCACCATGCGTTCTGATAGAGGTCAGTACGCTTGCCAACAGGTTAAATTGGTAAGGCACAAAGGGATAAACGGCAGCAAAGTCGATGTCACCAGTATACAGTTTTTTCTCTATGCCGTCATTGAAAACAATAAGGTTCTTTATTATAGTGCCTTTTTGTTCATATAAAAGTTTTAAAGTCTGCTCAGGAACCGGTTTCTTATGAAGAATCCTTTTTTTAATAACCTCATCCACATTGGCAGAAGATAGTGACAAACGGGTATCAAAGCGGCCCTGAATTTTTGAGAAGTCATTGCTTCTCAAACCCATATCTTTAGCAATCGAGTCGATATCCTGCTGACTCGTAACAATTACCCATGCTTTGCCCTGACACGCTGTACCCAAATCTTCCGTAACAGTTTGCAGGTTCAGCATCAATTTAGAGTCGGTACCTATGTACTGACCAATCTCATCCACCAAAAATACAACATGATGACTCTTGCCCTTACGGTCAATATACTCTTTTACAAGCTTGGCAAAGTCTTCAATGCTAATGTTATATGGTTCGGTTGTCTTCTCACACCAGTTACGAGCAGCAGCTTCGCTCATGTAACCCATTTCATCCAGTACATCAACGATGCTGTCTTGAATAAAATCGAACTTATGACGGGAATCTACCCATGGTTTCCCAAAGTCGTCTTCAAACTTTTCTTTAAATTCGTCATAACGTCCAGACTCCGTAAGGTCACGTTCCAAATCTGCCAGTGCAGGGATGGAACCGCAAAAGCCCAACATTTCATTGAAGACTTTCAGGAAAACGGATACAATTGCATCTTTAGACTGCTTCCCAGTCATTTCACTCTTGGAGTCGATATTAAACAGAACAACATCCGTGTCAGCAGCAATGCTAGCAGCAAGTTTCATATCCGCAAGCACCATGGCATCATCGATTTTATCATCATCTGTAAAATAATCGATTGCCCTTTTACCGTTTACTTCTTTATTTTCAAGAAGGTAGGACAGAATTTTCAGGAAGTGAGATTTACCACTTCCAAAGAAGCCGGAAATCCAAACTCCCATCTTATCTGTATGTCCATTAATGCCTTTTTTATAGCTTGCAAAGAAGTCTGCAAAATGCTTTTGCAGTTCTCTGGTTACCACATATTCTTCAAGCTCCTGTCGAATGTTTTCATCGTCGGCCTGCCCAACCTTGATGACACCCTTTATGTCTCTGTCAATCGGTTTAGAAAACATTTCCTTTATCAGCATAATGTTTTACTCCTTTAATCTACGAGCGGAAAGGCTCTGTAATAGTTATCATCTTTAATTTCTGAGAATAACACTAACTCTTGCCCGTCATACTTACCGGGATAAAACATAACAACCGGAACGCGATCAATCGCTTGATGGAGATTATTAAGGACCTTATGCGAACGCAGAATTGGGTAACACTTGCCAATGCCGATCAAAAATACAACAGCGTTCTGTGGCGTGCGTTCCTGAATGTATTTTACAATCAGGCTCTCATCATCATTAATTCTTAGTAAGTTCCCAACTGCTTTTGTAATTCGTTCTATACCTTTCTTCTTTTCAAATTTGAAGCACTGTTCCATAAACCCCTCTTGCTCCAATAGATCAATGATGATGTCATAAAGATCAAATACAACCAGCTCATACTTATCGGTTTCCTTATTGTTTTTCGCCTTTATATACTCAATACGTTCCCGTACGATAAGTTCTTTGTCTGCCGGATAATCAAACACATAATATCCAATCTCGTTGCCAAGGCCTTGATTGTGAAGAAAATCTGGACTTTTGATTTTCTGCTCCGCAGCATCCAATCGTTCTTCTAAATTTTTCATCATCTCACCCCCGTCAAAGCATTGATATAGAGTTCCATGTCATTTGCTTTCAGACATTCTTCTAAACGCTTATCCAAAATTGGTTTCAGAAGTTCTCGGTCTCCGGATGTGCGATCCGTAACGCCTGCTTCCATTAGCATAGTTTTATAACAGGCACCCAAACGCTTCAGCGTATAGTCCGTCCACTTGGCTACCCTATTGCTCTGTAGTTGCTTGTTCTTAAAGAAAATTCGGATATCACTGTCGGTCAGTCGGTTGCTGCCGATAATCAGCTTCTCACGGTATACCTCATACACAAAATCAAAGAAAAGACTATCCACGTTCATTACTGCTATAAGAGCAATGATTTTCTGCGTAGCAATGTCACTTTCTTTAAACAGCTTGTAAAAGCTCTGATCCAAACTTTTCACTCGATTAGAAACCGTATTAAAAATCTGAATTGCCCGTGCTGTTGTAGGAGCGGAAAAGATATTTTCATTTGCATTCAAGGTTTTAATTCCTTGCATCGTTTTGCCTGAATTTAAAAGTAAAATCACTTTTCGAAACTCGGAAAACCAAAATGAAAGTTTAACCATTCCGGCACTATATTCTTTTCTTTCCACACTCGATTCCTCCAAATAGCTTTCCATATACTATTTTACACGTACATCTGTCCCATAAGCAGGACTTAGTCATGTATAATATCAATTACATCGTCCATTTTGCATTCTAATGTAACACAAATTTTAACCAGTACCTCTAGGGAAATATACTCGCTTTTATTCATCCTTGAAAACGTACTTGCAGCCACTCCTGCCGCTTTGCGCAGATCAGCCTTGCTCATATTACGGTCGATAAGCAGCTTCCACAGTTTATTGTAACTAACACTCATGTTGCACCTCTTGACTTCTGCATTCCAGTTCCGAATATTACAAATAACATTATATCACTGATCATTCGACATAGATATAATTATTTCGAGAATTCGAAAAAGAAAAAGCAGGTTCAACCCTATCGTATTAGTCATAAAACCAGTTGTAGCGGATGCAGCTGTTTGACAGCGGTTGCTGTTTTCACAGCTTTCATAATATGTATGTGATAAAAGCAAAGGGTTCAAAAGGAGTACTTTACAGTCTCCATTTCATCTGTTGCAAACGTTTCCTCTGGTTTGCCAGCTTTTGACTGAAAAAGCAAGATGTTATTATTTACCGAAAATCATGTTGAATTCAGAATTTTATAGGGCTATAATATAAATAAATGTTGGTAATTGTTGGAGAATGATAGAAAACAATGATATTTAGTTTGCTTATAGCTTTGACGATAAAGCAAGGCAAAATTCCGCCCTATTATTCAGCATTTATACGCAGTTATAGGGGGTACATGGTTTAGCAATTATACGAAGTTGGTGTGGAACCGGATATACAATAACAAAAAGTTCAAAGGGCCTTAAAAACAAGTGAATTTTAAGCAGTAATATTAATGGAGATGAAAATATGAGTATAGACATTGATTTTTCAAATATACGCCAATATGATGGAAGTAAAGAAAAAGGGTTTGAAGAATTAATCTGTCAAATTGCTCATATTCAGAAACCAGAAGGCGCCAAAAAGTTCATACGTAAAGAAGGTTCGGGTGGGGACGCCGGAGTCGAATGCTTTTGGATACTGAATAATAATGATGAATATGCCTGGCAGGCAAAGTATTTTCCGGAAGCACTTACGGTTTCTCAATGGAATCAAATAAACGATTCTGTAATAACGGCAATGAGCAAACATAAAAATCTAACACATTACTATGTCTGCTTACCGCGAGACCGTACTGATAGTAGACAAGAGAGAAACGGAAAGCCTGTAAAATCGGCACTCGATTATTGGAATCAATATGTTGAAAAGTGGACTCAATTTGCAATAGCAAAGGAGATGCACGTCGAATTTGAGTATTGGGGCAAACATGAACTCACAATGTTCTTGCAGCAGGATAGTCCGCAATATACAGGCAAAATCTTATATTGGTTTGATTCTGCAGTAATTTCTAGTGATTCCCTTGTAAGATTGGCTGATAATTCACGTGTGTGTCTAGGTGAACGATTTACTCCTAAATGTCATGTGGAATTACCAATTTCCAAGTCGTTTTCATGCATTGGATGTGATGACGACTGGAAAAATTTAACACGAAACACTCTGTCGGATATATATGATCTTATAAGAGAGATAAAGGCAGTCGAAACTTATTCATTATTAGTTGAAAGAAAGGAATTGTGTAGTCAGCTTATTGACGGATATATAAAATTTGTTGACGATTCCTTTAAATTTGAAAATGCGGATCTGATTTTATTTAATAATTTAGATGATTATAAGAATTTAGTTGTGGATTTGATAAATATATGTGATGAATTGCGGAATTACCTTGAAGAACAGTATCTATCCCAAAAAGAAACAAGAGAGGAATTCAGAAAAGAAAATAGCAATTTAATTGGTATCATAAATTCGCTTACAAATTTTGAAGAGTTTTTTACCGGAGTAAATATTAAAGCTGGCAAGGCTAAGGCACTTTTAGTTACAGGAGCAGCAGGAAGCGGAAAATCGCATTTGCTATGCGATATATCTTTAAAAAGGTTATCCCGTAATCTTCCAACTGTTTTCTTACTAGGGCAACACTATACAGGAGGAAATCCCATACGTTTTATTGCCGAGAAGATAGATATGCAAAATTATTCAGATACGCAAGTATTAGGGGCAATTGATTCATTAGGAGAAACGTATAAATGTAGGGTGCTTATTATAATTGATGCAATAAATGAAGGCTGTTCAAGAGAAGATTGGAAATATCAATTAGGAACATTTTTACAGCAGTGCAGAACATATAGTAATTTAGCTATAGTTATAAGTTGTAGAAGTACATATGTTGAATACATTATACCAGAAGAAATTCTAAAGAGTATTCCTCGTATTAATCATGAAGGGTTTAAGGGGTTTGAGTACCGCGCTACACTAAAATATCTTGGTAATCAGGGAATCAGTCTGCCAGGCATGCCGTTTTTATCTCCTGAATTCAGTAATCCTCTATTTTTAAAAATTAGGTTTACAGTATGTCCTATCTAAAATAATGCTTAGCATCTGTCCTTTTTATTGTACACACATTGTGCTACAATAAAAATATGAAACGAATTAAATAAAAGGACGTGCTAGCCATGCCAAAAAGCGCAAATCAAAAGCAGAAAATACTATATCTAATGAAGATTCTACTTGAAAAAACTGACGAGGATCATACTCTCACAGTAGCGCAGATGATTGAGATGCTTGCACAGTATGATATACATGCAGAACGCAAAAGCATTTATGATGATTTGGAAGCTCTGCGTGTTTATGGCATTGACATTGAGTGCCGCAAAGGCAAAAGCTGTGATTACTATGTCGCCAACCGCCAGTTCGAGCTGCCGGAATTAAAGCTTTTGGTCGATGCAGTGCAGTCCTCAAAATTTATCACTCGCAAAAAATCAGACGAGCTTATCAAGAAACTTGAGACTTTTTCCAGTGTCTATGAAGCACAGCTTATGCAACGTCAGGTTTATGTAGCGAACCGCATTAAGACGATGAATGAGAGCATTTACTATAACATAGACAAAATTCATGCGGGCATCAGCGCCGACAAGCGGATTGCATTTCAATATTTTGAATATACTGTGGACAAGAAGCGCTGCTTTCGCCATGACGGAGCAAAATACAGTATCAGCCCCTATGCCCTAACCTGGGACAACGAAAACTACTATATGATTGGCTATGACAATCAGGCACAGAAAATAAAACACTATCGCGTTGACAAAATGTCCTCAATTGATGTAACAGACCTTGACCGCCTTGGAAAAGAAGAATTCAATAAATTTGATATGGCGGTATATTCCAAAAAAATATTTGGGATGTATGGCGGCAGGGAGGAACGGGTTACTCTACGCTTTGCAAATCATTTGGCCGGCGTTGTTATTGACCGATTCGGAAAAGATATTTTTATCAGCAAGATAGATCAAGAACATTTTTGCATTGAAATAAATGTTCAGGTTAGTCCGCAGTTTTTAGCCTGGGTATTTGGTTTGGGTACAGATATTAAAATTTTAGAACCACAAAGCGTGCAAGAACAGTTCTTGAATATGCTTGAGAATATTAATAAGCTTTATTGTGAAGGAGAAAACTAATATGGGTTGGATTCCGTATGTTTTTATAGCAGGTCTTATTATTCTGTTTGTGATTTCTAAATCAACTGAAAAAGGCAAAGAACAGGAAAAAACAGATGGAGCGTTACCATATAAGAAACGTGATGATTTTCTAAGTAAATCGGAAAAGATGTTTTATGACACCCTAAATATATATTATGCGGACAAAATTACTGTTTGCCCTAAAGTTGCAGTCAAAGAAATTGTCTTTGTTGGTAAAGGAACAGGAAAAGAATACATGAAGTATTTTAACTGGATTGCAAAAAAGCATGTAGACTTTGTTCTCTGCAACCCCCTTACAATGAATGTCATATGTGCGGTTGAGTTGGATGACAGCAGCCATGCAAAACCAGATCGGCAAAAACGAGATACGTTTATGGATAAAGTATTTGAAGTTTCTCAGATACCACTCATCCATGTTCCGCTTAAGAGTGGATACAGTAAGCAGGATCTGATTGATATTGAGAAAACAATTAGTCCATCAGAAATTCAGGAAAGCATTCAAAACGATACACCGAAACAGGCAGAAGAAACTCAAAATAGTTCTACACTAATTTGCCCGAAATGCGGTGTAGAGATGGTAAAAAGAAAAGCTGCTCATGGTGAGCGAGCGGGAAAAGAATTTTATGGTTGCCCGAACTATCCAAAGTGCAGAGAAATTAAAAATATCGATTGATAATAATTTGATAACTAGAAATATTTTGAGAAAAGTAGACGTTCAGAAAGATTATTTACTGAATAGTTATAAGGTGACAATATGCTAAAATCGGGGTTGTATGAACAGGTTATCAATAAAGGCTTAGGAAAAGAGCTTGACGAAGACATGGACAAGCTCAAGTCTACCGCGCCCATCGATGATGCAGAAGCATCCAAAACCTTAGCTAAGTATATCGCAGAGGTAATTGAAAAAGGTCTTGAAAATGTCAAAGATAATGGCGGTGATTTGCAGACACAAGTGGGCCTTGCTAATAAAATCGTCAACACCATTATACAAGAAACAGGAGAAGTTGCTTTGGATATGCTCACAGTCGATGAGCGTGCGGAGCAGCTTCTCGCTCTTTTGGATAAGAAAAACAGCATCTACGCACTGAATGAAAAAGCGGAAATTATCCGTCCGGAAACTTCGATTGCGCAAAGCTCCCTTTTTACCGGCGCTATCCATGAACCAAGCATGTATACGGAGCTGAAAAAGGAGATCGTTTCAGCGGACAGAATTGATATGTTGGTTTCCTTTATCAAATGGAGCGGCTTACGGCTGATTATGGACGAGCTGCGAGCGTTTACACAGCGAGGTGGTCAGCTCCGAATTATCACAACTTCCTATATGGGTGCCACAGATGTAAAAGCAGTAGAGGAACTAAGACTACTTTCAAATGTAGAAATTAAGGTCTCCTATGATACCAAACGCACACGGCTTCACGCAAAAACGTATGTGTTTTATCGTAATACTGGCTTTACAACTGCCTACGTTGGTTCTTCCAATTTATCCAATGCTGCTATTTCGAGTGGCTTGGAATGGAATGTTAAGGTAACTGCAAAAGATTTACCAGAAACGATTCAAAAGATTGATGCCACTTTTGAAAGCTATTGGAATTCCACAGAGTTTGAATTATATAGTGAAAATGAGAAAAGTCGTCTGGAACAAGCGTTGAAAGCAGAAAAATTTGGAGGAAATAGCAGTCAACCATATATTTTTGATATTATACCATATCCGTATCAGCAGGAGATTCTGGACAAACTTGATGCAGAGCGCAAAGTGCGCGGTTACCATAAAAATCTTGTGATTGCTGCAACCGGCACTGGCAAAACGGTGATTTCCGCCTTTGATTACAAGCATTTTTGCAAAGAAAGTCCGGGCAAACCAAACCGATTGCTATTTGTCGCTCACCGGGAGGAAATCCTAAAACAGAGTGCAGCTTGTTTTAGAGGAGTGATGAAGGATGCGAATTTTGGTGATTTGTTTGTAGGAAGCTATAAACCGGAAAATATGGACCATCTGTTTATTTCGGTGCAAACTTTCAATTCTCAAGAGTTATACACCAAAACGACACCGGATTTCTATGATTTCATCATTGTAGATGAATTTCACCATGCCGCAGCGCCAACCTATCAGAAATTGCTTTCTTACTACAAACCGAAAGTTCTGTTGGGGTTGACGGCAACACCGGAACGTATGGATGGAAAGAGCATACTAGAGTATTTTGATAACCGTATTGCGGCAGAAATCCGATTACCGGAGGCCATTGATCGCAAGTTGCTTTGCCCGTTCCAATACTTTGGCGTAACAGATACGGTCGATTTGGATTCTCTCAAGTGGACTCGTGGTGGCTATGATAGAACGGAATTATCCAATGTTTATACGATGAATCAAATGGTTTCAGATCAGCGCGCCAATGTAATTATTCAGTCCATTTTAAAATATGTGACGGATGTTAACGATGTAAAGGGCCTGGGCTTCTGCGTTTCAATTGAACATGCAATCTATATGTCAAATTATTTCAATGGGCACGGAATTCCCTCTATTTATCTCACAGGGCAATCTGTTGATGAGGAAAGAAACACTGCAAAACAAAAGCTGGTTTCCGGTGAGGTGCGTTTTATATTTGTAGTAGATATTTATAACGAGGGAATTGATATTCCTGAAGTAAATACAGTACTGTTCCTACGCCCTACCGAAAGTTTGACTGTGTTCTTGCAGCAGTTGGGCCGTGGCCTGCGCTTGGCAGAAAATAAAGAATGTTTGACGGTACTTGACTTTATCGGACAAGCCAACAAAAAATATAACTTTGAAGATAAGTTTGCCGCGCTCCTTTCCAACACGACGAAAAGTGTGCAGCGCGAAATCAAAGACGGCTTCACCTCCGCACCAAAGGGCTGTTACATTCAGTTAGAGCGCAAAGCAAAGGAATATATTTTAAACAATATTCGCAGTTCTTTTGGAGCCAAGTGCGGACTCGTTGCGCGCATTGCCACATTTACAGAAGACACAGGTTTGGCACCAACCTTAGAAAACTTTGCTGACTATTATCATTTGGATGTCCGCAATATTTATAATGAGCGAAATAACTTTTCACGTCTTTGCGTTTTGGCGGGAGTAAAAGACAATTTTTCGGAACCGCTTGAACAAACTATGACAAAAGCATTTTCTCGCATATGCGCCATTGATTCCCGTAGATGGATTACTTTTTTGCTTGATATATTGCCAAGAATCGAAGCAGTAGATATAGACAGACTGCCGGACATTCAAAAGCGGCTGCTGCAAATGTTTCAGTTTACGGTGTGGCAGGAGTCAACAGAAGAATGTGGATTCGAAAGTGTGAAAAATGGACTTTTACAAATAAAAAGCTGCCCTGTACTGTTTGCAGAACTTCTGGAACTGCTGCAATATAACTATAACCACATTGACTTTCTTGACGAACCGGTGGACATGAATTTTGACTGTCCACTAGATTTGCATTGCACCTATACTCGAGATCAAATTTTAGTTGCAATGGATTTTATGAAGCCAGCCACCGTGCGTGAAGGAACAAAATATCTGGCAGATAAAAAAGTTGATGTTCATTTTGTGACGCTGAATAAATCAGAAAAGGACTATTCTCCCACAACTATGTACAAAGATTATTCAATTAATGAGACTCTGTTTCATTGGCAGAGTCAAAGTACAACGTCGGAAGATTCTAAAACTGGGCAGAGATATATTCATCATAAGCTACAAAATATTCATGAATTACTGTTTGTACGTGAATTTAAAACCGATACTGCCGGTACGGCTCCCTACACGTTCTTAGGTCTCGCAGATTACGTGAAACATGATGGTTCGCGGCCTATGAACATTATATGGAAGCTTCATAAGCCGATTCCGGCAAAGTATCTTAGAAAAACAAATAAATTGGTGGTTGGGTGACAATATGAAATATTATATATATGAAAATTGGACTGCAGAAAAGAAAGCTGTGATACATAAAGAAAATTGTAGTTATTGCAATAGTGGAAATGGTATTCATCCTGAAAAAACGAACAAAAATGGGACATGGCATGGTCCGTTTGAAAATTGGAATGATGCATGGTGCTTTGCCAGCAGTCTCAAAGGCCGAGAAGTGAGATGCTGCAAAACGTGCAATCCAGATAAGGAGAATAGTTAATGACACAAGTGGCAGCAGCAATTATTCAAAAAGATGATAAATTTCTAATTTGTCAGCGTGGAACAGGCGGAAATTGTGCTTTCCTTTGGGAGTTTCCAGGCGGAAAACTAGAGCCCCATGAATCTTTGAAAGAATGCTTGATTCGGGAATGCAAAGAGGAACTTGAAATCGATATTTCCGTCAAAGGTATCTTTGCAGAAACGACTTACAAATATCCGGAGCGTGAAATTGCTTTTACCTTTTTTGATACAGCTATTATAGGCGGAAAGTTAAAAATGAATGTGCACAATGATATACAATGGGTATTGCCAAGAGAATTGAAGAATTATGAATTTTGTCCGGCAGATGTGGAGATTGTGGAGAAGCTAAGTGAAATGAAGGCAATCGTTTATAACAAGCTTGTTCGTGATAAAATTCCAGAAATTATTTAATTGAACGGAAGCCAAGCTATCTGTGAAACATTAACAGATAAACATTATATAGAAATGCTGGATGCCAAACTTAGCGAGGAGCTCTCAGAATAAAGCTAAACCTAATCTTACGACGATGAAGAAAATCAAGCAATTTTGCGAGAAGTATAAAATGCCCTATACGGATATTGAAAAAACATAGATTGATTGTCTTGCACCGTATCTAAATGGGTGACATATACCAAATCGAAAACAATTAATTACTCTAAATAAATCACGAGGGGAAGAAAGAACAATGGCAAAAATAAATCTCCAACCAAACGAGTGCATTGTGGTACAGGAAGTCGGGGTTGCTCACGGCGGTGTGATGGCAATTTACACTGATGAATTGATGCTAACAAATTTCAATTTGTATTGCGTAAGTAAGGGAATGTTTGGCAATACAAAAAGAACATTTTGTTGGCCACTCAATCAAATTAAGATATATAATGGCAAACCACAAGTGCTAACCGGAAAACTTTCTAATGGAACAGCAACTTTGGATATTTATTTTCAAAACGGATGTGAATCCTTTAACTTCCAATCAAAAAATGAAAAAACAATAAATCAGTGGAAAAAAGAGATTTTCAGCATTTTGATTGGAGACAGTAATCTTGGAAGTGATGTTTTTGAAGAAGACGATGATGAAATCGATCCAGATTCTCCGATAGGTCAAGTCAAGGAGGCTTGGAATGATCTTAAATCCCAATTTGGAATTAAGACCACAAATAAAAAGAAAACCGTTATCAGTGCGGCACAACCCGAGAGCATAATGGTTAATAAAAAGTGTATCTCTTGTTCTGCACCACTGATTGGTAAAAAGGGTCAAATGGTTCGCTGCAAGTATTGTGATACCGACCAAACAATATAAAGGAGAGATAAAAATGGGCATTATTAGAGCTTTTACAGGTGCGATTGGCGGTACTTTTGCGGACCAATGGAAAGATGTTATTACTGCTGGAATATTTGACGAACATACAGTGGTTTCTCCAGGTATTCTTAAGTCCACAAATAACGGTCGTGGTTCAAATATGTATGGTTCAAGCGGAATTATTTCTAATGGTTCAAAGATTTATGTACCTGAAAACACTGCAGCTTTCATTTTCAGCCAGTCAGGAATTGAAGAAATTATTACAGAAGCTGGCGGTTACGAATACCAAAAAGGACAAGCAAGTGTCTTCAATGGCGATGGTATAGGAAAAGCTATTTTGGGTCAAGTGAAGGACAGATTTGGATATGGTGGAGTTTCTGTTGAAAATAAACAGATAGCATTTGTAAATCTCAGAGAAATTCGTGATATTAAGTTTGGAACACGAGGCGCACAGGTATATAACGATCTATATTATGGTACAGACCTTGAGATTTTTGCATATGGGTCATTTACAGTTAAAGTAGTTGATCCGATAAAATTTATTAGGAATTTTGTTCCAGCGAATGTGACTTTCTACTCCTTTGATGATAAAAAAGTTAGAGCACAAATTTTGGCAGAATTTTTGCAGTCGTTTATTGTTGCTTTGAATTCAATGTCCAATACATATAGAATTTCTCAATTACCATCACAAGCAAATGCACTGGCTAATATAGTTTCAGATGATGCACAGAATGCTGGTAGTTGGGTGGAACGCTTTGGTCTTTCTATTGTTCAAGTAGCTATAGAAAATATCGAGTTTACCGATGATTCCAGAGAGCTTGTTAAACAATATTCATCAAATAAGATGAATTTAAGAGCATATGAAGATGTTTCTCAAAAAGCATCTAATATTGCCGCACAACAAAAGATTGCTCAAGGCATTCAAGACAATGGACTTGGCGAGGGTGGCAATATGATTATGGGAATGAATATGGCACAAGTAATCGGAACAAATGTAGAGCCAAAACAAAATTCTATGTCATTTGATCAACAGATGGAAGCATTAAAAAAGCTAAAAGAACTTTTAGATGCGGGCATTCTTACTGACGATGAATTTAATGCAAAGAAAAAAGAAATTATGAACCTATAATGTTTTTCACTTGTTCGAAGACAAACACATTCATATTATGTTAATATAATTCGTTCAACAGTCTGTGTGCTGAACTTACCGTTGTTCGCAGTGGAATACCGAAGTAATTTCTGTCTGAATTTTTCTTCTACATTTTCACTCATCATTCTCACCCTTAGATTTAATATTCTTTTTCTGTACCAGAATATGTTCAAAACATCTGTCGACCTTACACAAAACCGCATTTTAAACTTTGTGAAACACCAACAACAAAAATGAAAACTTGAAAAATAAAAAGTCTGGGAGGCCTTGATACATCTGGGTTTGCGCGAGGTTAAACTGTCAAATAAACTGTCAAAATGGCTTTTTAATTTGAATTTTTTCTCATTTTTGCCTTCTTAAAAATTTCAATTAATAAGCATTGACTGTCAAATTGACTGTCAAACTACTATTTTGCGGATCAAAGGTAAAAAGTAAAAACCCAGAAAACGGCTTGTTTCCTGGGTTTTTGTTTGGTTGCGGAGGCAGGATTTGAACCTACGACCTTCGGGTTATGAGGGAACAGGATTATTTATTATATTGTATAGTAACCTCCGGCAATCTCTTGCAATCAAAGGTCTTTTAGGCGCGCACTTGCAGTAATTTCGGGCAATTTAATACCATTGCTTATCTAAATAAACAGCAAATCAACATCTAATTGTAGGTTTTTGGCCTGTTTTTGCTGCTATTTTAAGCCGTTCAAATGGCTTATTTTTATGATGAAAATCATAAGCTTATTTTAAGGTTTTGGGTTCAAGTGATCAGCAAAAAACGTTCAATACGGTATAACTTTACATTAAATATCATGAATGAAGGGGTATTACATGGAAGGGATAAATCTATTTTCAAACTATAAAGGTAAATATTTATTATTTTTACAAATTAAAGGAGATTTTTATCCGAAATAAAAATCTCCTTTTAAGGTTCTCTTGTTAAGCAACATTGATTGTAAGAAGTATATTTGCGAAAACTCTTTTCTCACCTGTGGAAATGGCAAGGCGTACATTCGGCTGGCAGCAGGCGTCGTAGAACTCGAACCGTTCCAGACCGCTCAATTCCATTCCGCCGAGAATCTCTTTGAATTCGCTGAAAATCGGCGGCTGCTCCCCATCGGGAACCATGACTTCCACTTTTTCAATATCAATGACCTGACTGAGCACTTTCAGCACCTCGGTCACTTCCGGCGTGCCGCTTGTCAGTCCAAGAAAAACCTTAGGCGCGTCCCCGCTTTTTGAATCAAGTGGATAGTTTCCGTCCGAAATCAAAACTTTGTCACCGTGACCGCAAAGTGAAAGAACCCGCATAATTTCCGGATGGATACAGGCTGTTTTTAACATCGTCATTCTCCCCTAACTTATTTCTCGTTTTCCCTCAGGCTGCCCAGTGTGCCGCCCGGATGCCACTTGACATATTCCTGCGGGGTAAGGCCGCGATCGGTTTGTAGCACGACGCTCAAGCCCTGAAGGACAAAAACTTCCGCAAGAATGGAAGCGCGCGGTGCACGATTCAGCGGGCCGCCTTCCTGATTGATTCCGGCGAACAGGTATGCGTCGCTTTCTTTCGCAAGCCATGATTCAGGGTTCCCTGTTACGGAAATCACCTTGCAGCCATTATTTTTAATCGCCGTGACAGTGGATTTCAGTTCTGCGGTTTCCCCACTGTTGGAAATACAGATGACTACGTCACCCGAAACGAGCTGGCCGCAGGAGCCATGAACAGCTTCCGTTCCATGAAGAAAATAGGTCGGCGTTCCGGTGGAAGACAAAAGGGAAGCCATATACGCCGCCACATGGGACGGTTTGCCTATGCCGGTAATGTGCACACGGTTGCCATTTTTCTGCGCGTTCAGAATAACCTCCACCGCTTTTTCATAACTGTCGCTTGTGACGGTTTTAGTGAACGTGTCAAACTCTTCTTTCGCCACGTCAACAAAAGTCTGTAAAGCCTCCTGGCTTTCTTTTTTTATCATACTATCACTCCTTTGGAATTATTTTAATCCGTCTAACAGGGAAAATTCAAAGTCTGAATGATCTTCCCTCTTCATCAGTTCAACGACTTCCTGAAGCTTTGGCAGGGAAGGCTGCGCGCCCATTCTGGAAACAGTCAGTGTTGCGGTGTAGTTGGCAAAATTCAGAGCCTGGTCGTGATTCAGCCCGGAACAAACAGCACTGGTAAACGCACCTACAAAGGAATCGCCCGCGGCAGTCGGGTCTTTCACCTCAACCACATCAATACACGGCTGGTACACAAATTCCGTTTCATTTGCCACCACAGCACCCGCATTGCCCAATGTGATGACAACATTTTTAACGCCTTTGGAAAGCAGAGAGTTCACGACTAATTTCACATCATCCTGATTGACCGCTTTTCCTTCCTTGCGAATTTGAATTCCCGTAAGGTCGGCTGCTTCGTGCTCATTCGGGGAGATATACGTCAGGCAGGAAAGCAGTTTCTGAGAAAGGGGTGCCGAGGGAGCGGAATTGAGCATGACCGGAACACCCTTGTCAAAGGCATACTTCGCCACAATTTCATTGATACTCATTGGGATTTCCAGCTGCAGAATTACCATGTCGTACTGACCGATGGTATCCTTTAAAAAAGCGACATCCTCCGGTGTAATCGTCATATTGGCACCCGAAACCACAATGATTCGGTTTTTCGCCGATTTTCCTTCGGCAACTTCAAGCATAACATCTCCAACCGCGGAGGAAACATCGGGGTCGACTGCCACAAATTCGGTATGGATACCGGATTCCTTGCAGGAATTGATGAGGCTCTTACCGAAGTCATCATTTCCGACCTTACCCACCATGGTAACGTCAGCGCCCAGCCGTGCCGCCTGCACCGCCTGATTCGCACCTTTGCCGCCCGGAGCAGTGCGGAAGCTTTTGCCCAACACTGTTTCCCCGGAATTCGGGAACTTTTCCGTACTTACAATTAAGTCCATTACAAAACTGCCGACAACAAGGACTTTTGGCCTTTTATTCATCTTGCTGATCTTCCTCTCAATCAGATTAGTATTTATTGCACTTCTTTATTATACCGTGGCTCACAAGTGCTAATCAAGGGCATGCGTCAGCGGGAAAACAAACAACAGAATAATATTAAATGATTTCCAAATAATCTTTATCCGGCAAAGGTGGGAACGGTTCTGCCGGTAACGTTTGGTACCAATAGGATACGGATGAAATATCGTCCTGAAGAGGAAGATATCTGCCATCATTGCGCCAGCCTAAAGCTTGAATTGTGACCCGCAGATCGGATTCAAAACGGATAGGATCCACAATATGCCACCTGTACATTGTAAAGCGCTGCTGACTTTTATAAACACCGTCCTGTTTTGACACGTACGGTAAGCCCGCATATGCTGTCGTAAAAGGCTCATATTGGTGTGTTTCCTGATTTTCAAAATTATACGAACCACAAAAATAATCTTCTGTCCCTGTACCGCAGATCGTAGGAAATTCTCCATCACCATCGATATAAAACTTGATTTCTCCTTCTCCCCACCATCCGCTATTGTTAGTCTGCCAGGCCAAATAAGTACCTACATATTGTCCCTTCCCTTTTACACCATCAATAATGGTATAAACACCTTCATAAGGCAAAGGATTTACCCTGCGGAACTGTGCATGAAAATAAGCAGCATCCTCCGGTACAGTTGTCAATGTATAATCAATCTGGTAATACATTGTCACAGGAGTTTCATCACGGTTTACCAACTCCATTTTACAATGCTTTCTGAATGGCATTTGCCAATAGCAGTTAAAAGCACTGCCGGGGTTTACACAAACCGCTAAAGAGGAAATTTGTGCAAATGCATTCCACCCGCTTGCAAAGAAGTCACCGATTGGGCACTCCACTGATGGGACGTCTTGGGAATCCCAATAAATGCGCAAAATAGTATTCCGCCATTTTCCTGTGGGAGTCAGCCAAATGTGCTGAATACAGCCGGGGCCTTCAATATCGGCGATTGTGAATGTTTCCCCAGCCGGAATAATAATATAGGGATTTACTTTCCAGCCTTTTCCTAAGGTTTGCGCTGCCTTACGGGCAAATCCGTCCTCAAGCTCGCACATGCCACCTTTCCCTTTTTCCCCTGTATAATTCTCCGGAGAAATTGAGCGTGTTTTCGCATCCGATAGTTGATATAAATTTCCTATATTCATGTTTAGACCATTAAAGCTCATATAATTTTTTCCCTTCAAAATAACCTACTTATTATTTGCTAATAATTTCAATCCCATCAAGTGAACCGTATAACACACCAACGCTGTAAGAAATCTCTTTGACTTCTTGCATTTCCGATTTCTCCTTAATTATCACCTCTCACTTCAGCCCGCTCATCTTAATTCCCTCAACCAATTGCTTTTGAAGGATAAAGAAGATGATAATAATTGGCAAGACAGTAATTACGCCGGAAGCCATAATTGCGTTCCATGGAGTATCGGATCGTCCAATAAAATTAGCAAGAGCAATTTGAAGAACCCACATATCCTGATTTTGGGTAACAATCAGTGGCCAAAGATAATTATTCCAATTGGCAATAAAAAAGGCAACCGCAAGGGTAACGCAGATTGGTTTAGACAGAGGAAGCATAATACGGACGAAAATTCCGAATAAAGAGCAGCCATCAATCGTAGCAGCCTCCTCCAAATCCTTTGGTAATGTTAGAAAGAACTGTCTGAACAAAAAGATTCCATATGCATGCGGAATTGCAGGAATAATAACTCCCTTAAAAGAATTCAGCCAGTCAAACTGCTTCATTAAAATAAAAAGTGGAATCATGATGACGGAAAACGGAATCATTAGAGTGCTGAGAATGGAAAGGAATATTGCATTTTTACCGTGAAAATTCAGCCTTGCAAGCGCATAACCGGCCATTGCGTGAAAAGCCAGTGCGAACACTGTTACCGTTGTAGAAACAAATAACGAATTTAAAAAGTATGACATAAAATTTTGACCTAAAGTAAGCTGGAATCCTTCCAGCGTAACTGTTTCGGGAATTAACTTTAAATCAAAAACTTCATTACTGGGTTTTATAGATGAAACGAACATCATGTAAATTGGAAACAACATAAGAATCGTTAAAAACGCTGCAAAAGCAATTTTTATCCAATAATTAAATTTTCTTTTTTCTTTATAATTCAATTGATCAGACATTGGTTTCTCCCTTCGTTAGTTTGAGTTGGAACAAACTCATGACAAAAATGATCAGGAACAGTACGAATGCCAAAGCTGATGAATAACCAACTTTCATAAACTCAAATGCATTCTGGTATATGTAATATACCGACACATTGGTTGCCTCGGATGGGCCGCCATTTGTCAGGATTTTTATCAAATCGAACACTTGGAAGGAAGCAATTGTGGTGACCACCAGGACAAATGTGCTTACCTCCTTCAGCAGGGGGAAAGTTATGTTTGTAAAAATATGAAATGCATTTGCGCCATCTAATTTAGCAGCCTCGTAATAACTTATTGGGATGTCTTTTAGTGCCGACAGAAAAATAATGCAATAGTATCCAATCAGCATCCAAGCTGAGACAAGGGCAATACAAAAGAGCGCCTGTTTGGTACTTCCTAAAAACCCCTGAGGGGATATCCCGAACAGTCCGAATATCTCATTGAGAAATCCTCGCTGCGGATCGAGTATAAACCTCCAGATTAGCGAGGCAACAACGGTAGAAATCGCGTATGGAATAAAAAATAAAGTACGGAACAGCTGCTGTGCTTTCCCTGGAATTGAATTTACAAAGATTGCCATCAACAGTGAAAAGCAAAACACCATGGGAACAAACATCACTGAATAGAGCAGTGTAGTTCTTACGGAACCCCACCATTGTGTGTCAGACAGCATGGCTTTATAATTGTCCAGCCCTATAAATTGCATAGGTTCTAATACATTCCAACTATGAAAGCTCGTATACAGTGCAATTATGACAGGCAGGAAAAAGAAAACGGCAAGCCCGATGACATCAGGCGCCAGCATACAATAGGCAAAGATATTTTCTCTTGTATTTTTGCTGTAAAAATTAAACTTTTTCTTCTTAGGTTCTTCTCGTTCAGGTATGACGGACTGTGCCTTCATGGTAACCCTCCTAAAATGGCGTACCGCCCCGATTTCGACAAAAATGGGGCGGTACACTGTTTCTGACTCAGTTTATAGCGAGCCCTTATAAGTTTTTAAAAACTCATTAATTTTATCGTTAGCTGTTTTAGCCTCTGCTTTAGGGTCACCATTGCTGAACATAACGCTTTGAAGTGCATCGCCCACTGCATTTACAACTTCAGCTGGATAACGCGGCTCTCCAATCGCAGAACTATAAATTTCGTTGGTAAACACATTTCTCAGACCTTTGCTGTAAATGTCTTTGCCAGCCTGAACGACAGATGTTCTTGGCGAATATGCAAATTTAACTTTTGTGCACCATTCGAGAGGAATATCCACATTTTCGGCGAAAGCCCACATGGCGAATTTCGCAGCCGCATCTGCATTTTTGCTTTTTCCGTTAACCAGCATTTTCCATCCACCGGCACAAGTCGCGGCTTTTCCTCCGTCTGGAACAGGCAGAGGGACAAGACCAATATTGGTTTTAGGATACTTCTGTTCTAAACTTGCAACCGCCCATGTTCCACATACCTGCATGGCCGCCTGCCCTTCACCGAGAAGTGCGATATCATTTGTCAGCGGAATCGAAAGCTTTTGCGGTGCGCCTGCTTTAATGAGGTCACCCCAAAGCTTCAGCGCTTTTTCTGTTCCCGCTCCTTCAAATGTACCTGTTTTCTTTTCAGTGTCTATTACATTGGATCCTGTCTGCCAAAGGAAGGGATACCATGTGAAATTTTGATAATATCCTTTGCTTGGCTCAACAAGCAAGCCAGCAATCTTATTCTTTGTCAGCGCTTTCGTATCTGCTTCTAATTCACTCCATGTTTTTGGAGGATTCAGATTTGCTGCCTTAAACATATCCTTGTTATAGTACAGACCAAGCAGTTCGGTTTCAAACGGAATTCCCATTATCTTGTTGTCTACTGTTACAGCCTGCAATGAACTCGGCAAAAAATCTTTTTTCATTTCATCGGTGTAATATGAGGTAAGATCCATTGCAACACCGCTGTTTGCGTACTTTAAGAAATCGCCTGGGCTCATAACGAAAACATCCGGTCCAGAGCCCGCCGCAAACGCGGTCGTCAGTTTGGAACCCATATAATCTGCTTCAGGAAAGTTTTGGTAAACGATTTCTACATTTGGGTTTACCTTTTTATACTTTTCTCCTAATGAGGCCATAAAGTCTTTTTCTGCGTTGGTATGAAAGGTCCAGAAAGTAATTTTTGTCTTTTCCGCATTCGCAGCCGGTTTACTTTGTCCGGCAGCGCTGTTGCTGGCTGAGCTTCCTCCAGAAGCACACCCGGCTGCACTGATTAAAAGTGCGCCAGTGAGCAGGAAGCTGATGATTCTGTTTGCCTTTTTCACGTTTTCTCATCCTCCTAAAAATTTTATTTAAAAAGCTTACCCATTGGGAATCACTCTTTAAAGCTTTTTTCTAAGATTTTTCGCAAGAATAACCTGGACGGCTAACAAGTGTGGTAGACTTATTTTTGCGAAATAATCTTGAATTGGATTCGGGTTTCATTTTGTGGCATCGATTCCACATAATTCTCACAAAATTATAGTTGTAAAAAATCATTAAAAATAATTTTTTGTTTAAAATACAATTATATTCACCATTTTTTCATATGTATGTCAAAATTTTCTATAATTACTGTATAATTTTGTTTGGCATCATTATAACACCATCATTTAAAATAATCAATAGATTGTAGTATCGATTCCATAAATTTTATTATAAAGGTATTGCTTATGGAAAACAAAAGGCTATAATTAAGATTAAGAAAAGAGAAAGAGAGGAATGTCCTCTTGGGAAACAGTAATATCTATCAGATATCCAAAATCACCGGATTTTCCCCTTCTACGGTTTCGAGGGCCTTAAGTAATACGGGTTATTGCAGCGATAAAACCAAAAAAATTATTATTTCTGCTGCAGAGGAAGTCGGTTTTCGTCCCTCTTCTTCTGCCCGAACCTTGAAAAGCAGCCGTACGAATCGTATTTTGTTCTGCATTCCAGATATCTGCAATCCATTCTATTTTGACATGATAAAGGGTGCTAATAATGTTTTTGACCAGCATGGTGTTTACTCCATGCTCTGCTATACCAAGCATAACCTGGACGAAGAACTGAAATTTATCGATTTATTGATGGAGCATCAGGGGGATGGCATGATTTTTGTATCATTTAATTTCTGTGATAAGAATATCAATGCGATTCAAAAGAGTGGTCGGCCTACTGTACTGACCAATCTTTATGAAGCGCAAAATCAGGAACAAAATGATTTTGATTGTGTCTATGTCGATCATATAAAAGCAATGTATATTGCCGCGGAGCATTTAATCCAACAGGGTCATCACAATATTGCGCTCATTATCGGAACATTAACTGAGCAAACCGGTAAGGAACGTGCGGCAGGGTTTTTTAGCGCCATGGAAAAGTACGGGATTCAAGCAGGGCCCGAAAACCTGTTTTTAGGAGACTATACCAGAGAATCTGGCTATAGAGCCGCACAAAAAATACTTTCCGATAATCGCCACTTCACTGCTATTATCACTGCAAATGATCTTATGGTGGTTGGCGTTGTTACCGCCTGTACCGAGCGGGGGATCTCCATTCCACTTGATTTGGCTATCGTCTCATTGGATAATACGGATTTTTCAACGGCAATCAATCCTCATATAACCTCGGTAGACATGATGCAAACAGCAATCGGTGAAACTGCTGCTTCACTCCTACTGGAACGTATTGAACTGGAGCGTACATACCCGAAAACGGTTCGCTTAGAGCCTCAACTAATTGTTCGTGATTCCAGTTTAAATACAAAATTATAACCATTGGCGGCCTAATAATTACTCGCAGGTGATAGCGGACATCCGAATGTTATTACCGATTTGTTCTATAATTTCCTGAAAATTTTGATTTAGTTGCCAAGACGTCCCAATCACAACAGTTGCCGAGAGACTTGGGCAACAGCGGACATTTCCAGCATATGAAGTTGGCATATCTTCACCCCCAAGAATATTTAGACCCAAACGTTTATTTTTGTTACAATTGGGTAACATTTTGTATATATGTAGTATAGTAGCAAATCATAGCCAAATCCGCTCATTGGCAGTAAAGCAGTAAAAAATCCGGTACAGAAATTGAAAAAATCAACTCCCATACCGGCAATTTACTATTGTTTACTTTTATCCTAATCTTCTTGTAATCCCCCTTGGAGTCAAAATATCATCCAGCGCATCTGCTGCTAATTCGTCAAGGGTACAAATTGCATGGGAATATATATTTGAAGTAGTACTGGTTTGCGCATGCCCTAACCTGTTAGATACTGTTCTCAACGGAACACCAGCTGCAATCAGCAAGGTGGCATTCGTGTGGCGCAGCGAATGAATGGTTATTTGTGGTAAATCAGTCTTTGCTATAAAATCGTGAAACCAACCGGTTATCGTATCAGGGCTCATCGGCTTTCCATCACACTGTGTAAAAATCCTATCAGAGGTTACCCATTTATCTCCCATTTTTAGTCTCTCTTGTGCTTGCCACACTTTATGTTCTTTCAACACTTTAAATGCTGGCGATGGAAGTTTGATGGTACGGTCGGAAGTTTCCGTCTTGGTCTCCTTCGTAAAAATGCCTTTGCCTGCAACATATTGCGAGGAGCGGCAAACCGTAATAAGATTATTCTCAAAATTGATATCGTTCCATTCAAGGCCGCACATTTCCCCTCTGCGAAGGCCGCTGTACAGAAACATCTTTATCATCGTCTGATGAAGAACTGATTCATTTTCCATAAGCTCAAGCAGTTTTGCCGTCTGTTTTTCATCCAGATATTTTGCCTCTGTTCTCGCCACCTTAGGCGGTTTCACCCTGGAAGCTGGATTGCTGGGAATTACCTGCCAAAAGACTGCTTGGTTCAAAATAGAAGAAATCAACCTATGGTGGTGTTTGATTGTCTTATTCGATAATCCTTTGATCGGTTTTGATGGCTCAAATCCCTCCTCAAAAAGAATGCCGAGCACCTCGCACACTTTACGCGCGGTTTGCTCGGCTACTGGCTTATTCTTGAAAACATTATAAATAGTATTAATGTGAATATCGATCAACTTTGAAATGGCTTCTCTGGTATATCCTTTGTCCTCAAACACTTCCATCAAATCATCTGTTGCTAAAAATGATAACCCGCGATGGTTCACATCATTGCCCATATCCTTGTAAAGTTCCATTAAGTGATGGGGCTGCAATTTATCCAGCCGAATATGCCCAATCGCCGGTATAATACGCTTAAGCATGGACTGATACCTTGCATAAGTTTTTGGGGCAAGATTGACTTCGGCATAATCCCTGCACCATCGCTCCGTGAATTCCGCAAAGGTAACGCTCCCATCGAGTACCTGCCCCGACATTACCTTCTTTTCAAATAATACCGCTTGTTCGTTCAGCGCCTTTTCAATTTGCTTTTCGGTCATACCCTCATCAGGCTTCCACGTCATTGTTTTTCGGAGTTGCTTACCTGTGGTGTCATAACCGGTGCTGACCATAATAAAGTAAGCGCCGTTGCGCTCCCTAATTGATGCCATGTGAATATCTCCTTTTTATTTTATTGATCTTTGCTTTTGTGGACACCATGTTACCTCTGACACCTACAATTAGCAAGTCAATTTTGATGTTTGTTTATCGTATCACTTTGATAGGATTTTTGTAGCCTGACAGCACGTCTTCCGGCTTGGTTCCCTTAAGATATTCAAATAAAACATCAAGGTCAATTAGGTATTTTTTGCCCGCCTTGACACAGGGAATCTGACCCGATACCACCATTCGGCGCAGTGCATTTTGTGTAATGGCAGTTTCTTTATCTTGTTCTTTTATATATTGATAGGTTTCAGCTAAAGTTCTGATTCTTGGCATATTATTTCCTCCCCTATTCCTGTTTTCCCCTCACGATTGCACTGTAAGCCCCATTGGAGCTGAGTGCAACAATGACCGCGTTCAGCGGTATAACGCCGCCGGTGGAAAGCGTAAGCCCGCCAGTAAACAAAGTTGCGGCGAACAGCAAAACCACTGCAATAATATAGGACAGCCACTGTGTAGGAATTTTGATCGTGCCTTTCAGAAACTGCGTCAGCAACCCCGTTGCCACTGAACACCCCGCTAACGACGTGACTTCATGCCGGGAATCTGCACCACAAGTTTGCCACATTGTGGACACAAGCTACTCGAGGTTTTTATGGTAGTGTGAGCTGCTCGTTCTCCGCTCAGTTTATTTCTCTGGCAGTGGCTTTTAACCGTGTTTTTGCCAATGCCAAGCCAATCTGCAATTGCTTTATATCCGCAGCCTTTACTGCGCAGTTCAGCTATTTTAACTTTTTGTTCATTCGTCATCGATTGTCCTCCAGTCCGAGAACCTCTGTCCTCACTTTCCACTGGAGATGAGAGGGGCGTTTTGACGAAAAATAAGCAAAAAATAATGCCTACCAGAAATCCCTGGTAGGCATTGATGGTTGTACTTTTATTCGCTGTACTTGACGAAAGCGTCAGTGAAGCCCGCCGCCTTGACCTTGGCGAGCATAGCATCGGCGTTCGCTTTGACAGAGTACGCCCCGATTTGAATGCGGTAGAGCGTTTTTTGCGTGGCTGGCGCAGGTGTTGGTGTGGGAGCAGACGCCGCGAGCAGCTTTCCAACCTCAGCGCGGAAGGTGTCCATGCTCTTTCCGAACCTCGGAAACCAGTGCATCACATCGCCGTGGTTCGAAGCAATCCCCAGTTTGTATCCCTCCGAGTGGCAGATGATGTCCTTTTCAGTCAGTCCATACTGTTTGCAGAGGTAGGCGCACAGTTCGGTGGCTTCCTTGTATATGGCGTTGAAGTATGCCGCGTCCGTCAGACCGTCCTCACAGATTTCAAAGGAAATATGCGTGTCGTTACCGGAGCCTTTTGCACCGCTTCCGCAATGCCAGCCGCACATATTCCACGGCAGTGTCTGGTAGGTGGCGATGGAACCGTCCGCCAGTTTGCCGATAAATGCGTGAACGCAGACTTCCCGGCCGTCCGGCTTATTTTGGTTCCAGTGATTATTGTACTGATTCTTTCCGAGCAACCCATCGTTCGGGCCCACATAGCGTTTGAGACTTGGATTATTCGACCCGGTGGAGTGTACCATTATACCTTTGGGAGTAATTGTTCTGCCCACTTTATAACAGGCATTGTTAGTTAGAATGAGTTTATGCAGATTCATTTATTTGTCCTCCTTTTCTGCGCGGTCGTGCAGTTGCTCAAGGATACTCTTCAGTTTATCGGGAATAGGCAGTCCAAGATGCCCCGCGTTCTCCAAAAGGGAAATACCCTCGTTGGAAATATAGAAAAAGATGATGGCGGTGCGCAGAATACTGCCCGTGCCGATGACATTCACATCAAGTACGTTTGCCACGCCGACCAACGCAAAGATGAGTACCTTTCGGCAGATGCCCTTGAAGCCGACCTCGCTGGACAGTTTTTTATCCGCAATTGCACACATCACGCCCGTGATGTAGTCCACGACCGCAAAAGCAATCAGCGCATAGAGCAAGCCGTCACATCCTCCCAGAAACCATCCAAGCCAGCCACCGATGGCCGCAAAGGCAATCTGGATCATATTCCAAAATTCTTTCATTATAGACCTCCTTTGATAGAATCAACCGTAACAACGCTATACCTGTCGTTACCCTGTTTGTTTTACTTCTTTTGCCAATACTTCCATGTACATACCGCGTCCGCAAATATCTTCAACCGATGTTATTTCAAATTGACAGCCTTCACAGGCTATGGTCATTGCAGTTGTGACGGTCAACCCCGGAATACAGCGAAAACGAAAAAGATTGGTGGCTTCTGAAAATAAGGCGCGGCTTGCCCATCGTTTGGTGCCACTGCGGTACTCTCTGTACGCCCGCACGGATGCCACTATCACATCAGCGATGGTTGGAAATCCGTCACTGTCTTTCGTCTCTTCTTTACTTGTAATATTAATAGCCTATCCATTTCGATCGACCAATTCAACATTGTTTATATTCGCTAATTTTATTGCATTAGGAGTAAATTCGCTATTTGTCACAACAATACCCTTAGCTGCCCCATAGTAATTAAGACTTGCCTGTACTTCCTGAACCGCTTTAACTCCGACTTTTTTAGATGCACAGTATCGTTTAGCCTGAATAGAAATTATATTGCTCCCCGATCTTAGTATTAAATCTGCACCATAATCGCAGGACAACGGTGTTTGTATAACCTTAAATCCTTGCTTTCTATAAATTTTTGCCAAAAAGCATTCAAACTCAGCACCAGACATATTATCGATAACAGACATCTCATATTGTGTTTGTTTAATAGAATAATTAGATTTACATTTATATAGAAAATATATAATTATGCCAACCACTACTAAAGCTAAAAGTGGTATAGCATAGTCCGCAAAAGAATAAAATATAATAATTAATATTATCACATTCGGAATAAGATCCTTACTCGTCAACTTGAATCTTTTATATCGATATTTTTTCAATTCAATCACCAGAAATATTTTTATCTCTTTATGATCATTTATTCTTCTTAACCCGTAAACATCAAATAAACATCAAGCAAACATCCGAAAAGGTGGCATGACTTCCGGCTATTTGCGGTAATCTCATGTCCAGCTAAACATCAAATAAACGTCAAGTTATAGGTTTTCTACCTTGCAAGAATTTTTTGAGCATAAAGAAAAGTCCCACAAATGGCGGTCTAAAGCCATTTGTGGGACTAAGTTGTGGTTGCGGAGGCAGGATTTGAACCTACGACCTTCGGGTTATGAGCGACAAATTTTTAGTCTTTCCTATTCATTAGTTTACTAAAACGTGATAAACAGTACATTTCTTAAGCTCCTATATGGTATTGTATATTATTAAATTCATAGTATTATATCGTTGTAAGGGTAAAATAAGGGTAATTTTTACACTGAAGTACTTCAAGTAGTATCATTCAAATAATCACTATCTCAAGTTTCACTCATCTATTAAAAGCCACAAAACTATAGCTAAAATAATAGTGTATGCTGTTTATAAATTAAAAGGGGAGTTGGACGCATCCAACTCCCCTATGTGTAGTCCGAAGACATTCACCGCTATTCATTAATATTAGTATAGCAGAATTTCGTTGATTATTTAAAAATATTTTTATATTTTTGTAAAATTTTTTAAACCTACTAATTTATTTCTTGTATCTGTAGGCATTATTTGCGTGTGAATATTGGCTGGTATCTGCCGTCTAAGAGTCTCAATGGAATTTTCAAATTCAGAAATATATTTATTAATTTCAGTTTTTGAAACTTTAAAATTTTTTATTAATTATGTAATCAATCTCGTCAGATATAGAGTCTATCCTTTCGATTTCTGCTATATATTGAGGCTATTTTCTATTCTGTCAAACCATAATTCTATTTTCATACGACAATGCACCTATTAGCTTAGAAAAATTTGTACTTTACTATAAAATTCCATTTTAATAATATCACTTATTTCAACAAAATTAATATGTTATTTCCCGAATACGCAAAAATAGCCCTCCCAACCGTAATATAAAACGGCCAGAAGGACTATACTTTTATTGGTTGTGCGACGGAGAATTGGTCTCTGTGTTGGTATCAACCGCAACACTTCCAGCTGCCGCCGGTAGCGCTTGATCCACTTTGCTCTCCACCTGAGATTTTAAGTTGTCCACAATTTTGAGCAAAAAAAGTGGCAGTGCAACACCGATATCGCTGATATTCTCAAGTATACTGATAGTCTCATTACAGATCAACCACACAGCCACGAAAGATGCCACAGCATATCCAAACGAAAGAACAATCCCGGCTTGCTGAGCGGCGTATGTAATTAGACTGTCTACGATTGCTCCAACCGCTACGAGAAGCCACATGCATACCTTTTTAGCGATGCCTTGGAAACTATGATAAGACCTGATTTTTTGGCTTACCCCTGTCATTTTAAAAAGAGCCTCTTTAAAGGGATGCCATCGCTTCCTGGAGTTTTTCCCATGATGGTAAACCTTCATTATCGCCTGCGACGGTAAGCTGTAATGCACCAATCACATTACCGCGCATCGCGGCATCTTCAAGCGAAAGTCCTTCCAGATGGGCGCTGATGACACCTACTGCAAAACCGTCCCCTGCACCAACCGTATCAATAATCTGCTCAATTGGAAAAGGTGGGATGGTGGCATGGGTATGTGTATTTTGTACATAGGCGCCTTTTGGACCCGTTTTAATTATGACATCGCTGACTCCTCTGGAAAGATAATAATCCGCTATTTTTTCCAGGCTGTCAAACCCCGTCAAAATTTTTCCTTCGGCAACGCCGGGCAATACCATATTGCAACGGCAAGCAACGTCATTTAACGTTCTTACCATCACTGTGGTGTCAGTCCAGAGGCTTGGGCGTACATTGGGATCAAAAGATACATAAACATGATTTTCCCGTGCGCGTTCAATCAGACGCAGCGTTGCAGCAAGGCAGTTTTCACTCAACGCGCATGGGATTCCGGTAACATGCACATGACACACATTTTCAAAAGAAACTTTGTCAATATCCTGCGGAGCAATATTAGAGGCAGCACTGTCTTTTCTGAAATAGCATATCTGCGGATCTCCGTTTTTCACTTTGTTTTTGAGCATGAAGCCAGTTGTATGCTCGTCGTCAAATCTGATTTCGGAGATATCTATCCCTTCGCTTTTTAAACCCTCAAATATATAAGCGCCAAATGGATCCTTTGCGCCTAGTTTTGTAATATAGGTAGGCGTATGTCCCAGCCTGTTGAGGCCGATGCAAACATTTAGCTCAGCGCCAGCCAGAGCTTTTTTATAGGTAACGGCATCTTTCAATTCCCCATATTCCTGAGCAATAAACAACGCCATGGGTTCACCGAATAAGATCACTTCAGCCATGTTTATACCCCTTTCGTTCTGTTGTTTCATAAGGCATTTACTGCTTTCGTTGTCTAAGGTGAATCGCAAATCCGCCAAATTCTTTTTGCAAATACAATACCGCTGTTTTCCCGCCGGCAACCACACGGCTTTCTTCCTTAAAAGCAACTCCCAAACGGGCTAAGTGATACTCTGCTTGGGCAACGCTGTTCGTGTCTATTGCGATGTGGCCATTTGTTCCAAGCCCCATAGAACAGTTAATTTCAAAACCGGTACCAACAAAATCAGATAAAGCACCCCTGAACACGGGAAATCCAAAAATGTCTGACAGTTCAACGGAGATTTTTTTTGCTTCTTCTGCACTATTGGTATTGATTCCTACATGCGCGACTTCAAATCCCAACAACTTTTTCACGGATTCTTTTGCGACTTGGGTAATTTTTTCCCAGTTTTCCGCCTGAATATCCGCTTTATCACAAAGCCAGCCTCCACCAATCGCATGAATATAATCCCGGTTAACGTAATCGGAGAAATTATCAAAATTGATACCGCCGGTAGGGAGGAATTTTACCGTTTGAAACGGTGCTGCCAAATTGGCGCAGGATTTTACACCTCCACAAGTTGCGGCAGGAAAGAATTTTAGCATTGATAGCCCAATTGCCACAGCCGCCTGTACTTCTGAAGCAGTCGTGCATCCGGGTATGACAGGGATCTGATGTTTTGTGCACCATTTGACAAGCTCAGCGTTGAATCCGGGTGAAACGATATAGTCTGCACCGGCCTCTGCTGCTTTCTCCGCTTGTTCTACCGTCAAAATAGTTCCTGCACCAACTAAAAAATTTGCAAATTGTTTTTTTATAAGGGAAATGGCATCGGCAGCGCAGTCTGTACGAAAAGTCACTTCCATCGTATCAATTCCACCGGTGCTGAGTGCCTGCGCCAAAGGAACCGCATCCTTCGCACTTTCAAGCACTGCAACCGGTATTAGACCGATTTTTCCGAGCTTTTCAAGAACTTTTGTATCATTCATTGTCATCTCTCCATTTTAATTCAAGTCCGGTATCTTTTATGAGCTGTTCAAGGGTATCCGCCACATCCGGAGGCAAAAGAATGCCGTTTTTGCTCCCATCAGCATAATTTTCCCATTCCATCTCGCCAGGCACAAGAAGTCGGGATGTTCCGTCAGTTTTTGGAGAATTCTTAATGTAATCAATGTATTCTTCTGCTCTTTCCGTGAAGTCACCTTCAGGGCAGAGCATGTTGAGATTGATTGCAATAAATGAATGGCATGCATTGTTCAATGAAGACAGGTCAAAACACCAGCTCTTAACATCGCGACAAATGGAACCACCCGAGACAAGTGCAGATAGCGTTTCGACAAGCATTGATAGGCCGTATCCCTTGTGGGCGCCAACAGGCTGCAGTGCTCCGCCGTTCTGATAATATTGTGGATCCGTTGTTGGTTTCCCGTCAGGATCCACCATCCATGTGTCCGGAATGGACTGATGACTCATCTTGGCCTTATTAATCTTAAGCGCCGCAGTAGTAGAAAGAGCAATATCCAAAATAACGGGTTGACCGTTTTTTCTCGGGAAACTATAAGCTATCGGATTGTTGCCCAAAGTCATTCCCTTGCCTCCCGGAACCGCCATATTAGGATCCGTGTTGCTCATGGCAATGCCTAACATTCCTTTTTGAGCGGCATAATTGACATAGTAGGCACCAGCGCCAAAGTGGCAACTGTTTTTCACGGTAACATAACCGATGCCACTCTTCTCCGCAAGCTCAATGGCTTTTCCCATCGCTTTGCGGCCCGCAACCATGCCCATCCCATTCTTTGCATCCATAACAGCGAACGCACCGCCCTCACGGATAAATTTCGATTTTGCCTTGGGGTCAAGCCCTCCTGCCTTTATCTTTTCTATGTACATACGCAGATTCTTAGTTCCGTGAGAATGAATCCCAAATGCATCCGTAACCGACAGCACTTCTCCAGTAACGGCAGCATCCTCCTCATTCATTCCATATTTTTGAAGGGCATCGCTGCAAAATTTTTCCAAATCTTTTTGACAAACTCTTTTGTTGTTCATTTTAGTTCCAATCCTTTCTTACATTAGTTTAATTTGTTCAATATCTTTTCCATATACTTAAAGCATTAGGTAGCTTTTTCTCTATCATTACATATTAGACTCCGGAAAATGCTGAAAATCCACCATCTATTGGTAATACAATTCCCGTAACAAACGATGCTATATCCGAACATAAATATACAATTGCTCCACAGAGCTCACTTGGGTCACCATATCTTGCCATTGGTGTATTACGTAAAATATCCCCGCCTCTCTCTGTGGAAGAGCCATCCTCATTTGTCAACAGAAAACGATTCTGTTGTGTAAGAAGAAATCCAGGCGCAATAGCATTAACACGTATTTTGGGTGAATACTCCTGGCTCAAATGAACCGCTAGCCATTGTGTGAAGTTTGAAATTCCTGCTTTAGCTGCGCTGTATGCAATCGTTTTGGTGAGAGGTGTGAAAGCTGCCATGGACGAAATATTCACTATGCTTCCGCTTTTTTGATTCGCCATGTATTTGCTAAAGACTTGGCTTGGCATAATCGTACCCATCAGATTTAGGTTAAACACCCATTGGACTGCATCTTGTGGCAGGTCAAAAAAGCTTAGTTCATCTCCTGTTGTCGCTTGAGGTTTGTTCCCCCCGGCACCATTTACAAGAATATCCACACGCCCCCATTGTGCGATAACTGCATCGGCCGCTTTTTGGATGCTTTCTCTTTTCAGCACATCTACTCCTACGCCAATCGCTTCACCGCCGCTCTTATTTATCGCCTCGGCCAAATTTTTTGCCTTTTCCTCGAACAAGTCTAACACTGCAACCTTTGCTCCTGATGCTGACAGTGCCATTGAAATTTCCGAGCACAGCACTCCTGCGCCCCCGGTTACTACTGCCACTTTATTTTCAAGTCCAAAATTTAATTTCATAATAAATTTCCTTCCCATCAGACAACATAAATATTGTTTTTATTTACTCACTTTAAAATACGATATTGGAAAAAACTCTAAAAATCGATAATATCGCATACATTCCGCAGAAAGCCATCGTAGAGAAAATCAAGTCGCTAACTGCAAAATTCGTATCCTTTTTATACATTTGTGCCCAAACTACTGCCATAACTGGAAGCGGTGTGGCAAAACTCAGCGCTACAATTGCAGCAATCCCTGTGCTGAGACCAATTCCTACAGCTGCAAAGTAAACCGCAAGCGGAAGCAAGGTAACTCTAACCAATGTTGCAATCATACTGTCAAAAGTGAATTTCAAGCTGCCCGAGCTAAGCTTTTCAGCTAATATGCTTCCCATGAATATAAACGCCAAGGGTGATACCGCACCGGAAAGGATTGAAAGCATATTATCAACAGGTCTGGGTATTTGAATTCCGGAAAAAGATAGAATCAATCCTGCCACTAGGGCCAAAGTTACTGGAGACAACAGATTCTTTAGTCCCCTTATGCCTTTTTTAATCCCCGAAAACTCCGCATAATACAACGTCCAAATAAAGATATCTTGTACAGAGGAAATAATCACGCAATAAGTAACCGCGGTCGTTCCCCATATTGCTGAGACAATGGGTATTAAAACATAGACAACATTGCCAATAGACGCCTTGAAATGCAGCAGAGCCATTCGGTCGGCATCCTTGTATCCGCGCAGGACAATCCTTGTAACAATAAAAGTTGCAAGCGTAACAATCGCGGTAAAGATTGCAAGAACCACAATGCTATCGCCAATCTGATACGATTTCACCTTTGCAATCGTGAATATCGTAAGTGATGGATAGAAAAATGTGAATAAAAGCTTCGGTATGCTTTCTGTTTCCTGCTCGCCAATTAAATTTAACTTTCTTGTAATAAACCCAGCCGCAAGAAGACCAGCTAAAAGAAGCAAATTCATGAAATGTTCACCTGTTTAAATCACTTCTCCGGTATTGTACATCTCGATATTCTGATTGGGACATAGGTTATAACACATACCGCATGCAACACATTTCTCAGGATTAATGACAATTTCGCTCTGGTTTCCCAGTGATATGGCAAATTCACAGCAAATTTTATGACACACATCGCAACCCTCGCCACAGCCACAACGCAAACACCTTGATGATTCGGCAGTTGCCTCAGTATCGGTATAAATCTCCTGATGGCCAGCCTTTAAATAAACAGGTTTTTCATTGAGGTGATACTGACTGCGTGAAAGCACATTTTGTGCTTTCACTACAGAAGGACGTATAAACGGCTTGAGCACTGCCTTTTCTCCGAAGATATTTTGATCAATTGCGGCTGCGGCTGCCTTTCCTGCTGCTATCAGCTTTGCAGCGGATAAAAAGGGAGTCTTATCGCTATAGACATTGTTGGAAACATATTCGGTTGTAAAGGTCTCCGTCGCATTAATTACCATGTCGTAATCGAGGCTTAGTTCTGCCTGTGTCTTATTCTGCTTAAAGAGTATTTTCCCATTGCCCTTAACAATATCTGACACGCCTGATATAACAGGCACTCCTTGATTTTCCAGTACCATATGAAACTCAGAGTTGGTATTACAGGTGGAAAGCACTACGGCCTTTCCACCGTTTGCAACAACAGCCCTTGCAGCCTCAGCAGCCAAAAAGCCTCTGCCGATTATAACTGCATTGCCTGAGACTTTTACAGACGCAAGACAATCCAGAGCAGATATTGCTCCATCTACGCCACAATCCCCCACTGAAAGTTTTGCTGGAGCATAAACTGCGTCATACAAAGACGAAAGAACATTTATATCCGTGTCAGAATTATCAAATTTTGCACCAAGTGCGTTCAAAACCTCCGTAGCACCTTTGAAAACAGCATCTGGAAGTCTCTCTGTTGATAAGGTGTTAAAGATATCTTTTTCTTTATCGTAAATTGTTACGTTATATCCAGCCTTCAACAGTTCGAATGCACAGGTGATTCCCGAGGCACCCCCTGAGGTAACTGCAATATTCTTTCCATTACATTCTGCATTTTGAATATTCTGATTAATTCCTTTTTCTCTTGACTTGACAGCAACAAATTTTTCCATTTCTCTTATTGCAAGATTTACCGTCTGTCTGCCCTTTACACAGCCCTTTTCGCACGGCGCGTCACAAAGGTACCCACAGAGTTCCTGTAACGGGCCAACTTTTGACAGGGTTTCGCAGGCTTCCTCATATTTTCCCTCAGATACTTTTTTCATCAGGGTTTGAATCGGAACGCCCGCTGGACAGGCTACCTTACAGGGGGCAGAAAGAGAAGAATCTTTCATTTTGGCATATCCCCTATAAATAGTTAGCTCCGGAGCGGAATGGAACTGAGGAGTAAGGACATCACGTACGTCATGTAAACTCCTGTGCCCATGCTCGGTAAGCCAGCCGCGCGTATCTGTAACAACATCGCCTATAAAATCATAACCGCTCATCAAAGTTTCAGTGCAAATACCGATTAAATCGGCACCACACATTGCCATTTCAATGGCATCCTTTGCTGTTCGTACCCCTCCTGCGGCCGAAATGGTAACATCTTTTCCGCAAACCTTGCGCATTTCATAGGTATCCCTTTGCGCGAGGGGCTTTAACCAGCTTCCGCAAAAGCACGACATGCTTACTTCTTCTTGCAGGTGATAAACCGCTTTCCCGGGGTTTTCTATGTCAATTGGTGGAACCCCCAACCGATTCCCTGTTCCACCCACAACATCGGCACCGGCATAAAACAGAGCCTTAGCAATCTCTGCAATGTTGCCTCCCTCCGGCGTAAGCTTTACAAAAAGAGGAATTGAAATTGCTTTTTTAATGGATGAAACAATTTCGGTGACAGCCTCGGCATTTTTTCCAAGACTGGCACCGGTCTTCTTTTGACTGGCGTTTTCGTCACCCGCCGTAAGCTGAGCGTTATAAGACATGTTTGGGCAGCACATATTAAGTTCAATAATATCAGCGCCAACTTCCTCGAACTTTTTCGCCATGTTCACCCATCCTGAAACTCCTTCGTCCCCTGCATAGGTGATGTTGGCCATTAGGAGCAAATCTGTCAACTCTTTTTTCGCATCTTGGACAAGTTGTAAGCCCTCCCTAAATTTCAGCCTTTTCTCGGCTGTGAACGCAAGAGCACTATACTGGTCGAAAACAGCATATCTTGGAAAACGGTTAATGTAAGGTGCCGGGTCAATGGTCAGTTTAATGCTGGCGGCCGCCCATCCCGCTTTTTCAATTCTTTTCAGCTGCTCAACAGTTCTTGTTGTTGGGCCGGAAGCAACATAAAACGGATTTTTAAATTCTAGGCCAGCTATTTTTACTGGCAGATAGCAATCCTTTTTCAATTAGATACCTCCGTTTTTGTCCCGGTTATTTTGGGGTTCACAATCATTTTTCCCTCACGGGCGGACTGGTAAATATAATTTACAACCATAAGTGCTTCCAGACCGTCAACCCCACGCAAACCCATTTTGGCGTCTTGATCCTTCACACAGCATTCAATGAAATGTCCGATTTCACCGACATAGCCAAGATTGTATTTTTCATCAACCGCAGGGCGTGACCAACCTGTAGTGATCTCTGCCTTTTCTATAGTGTAGCTTACACCGGGTATACTGAAACAGCTTACAGCACTGGTGAAGTTGAGATCAACATGAACGCACCCTTCGGTCCCGTAAAAGTCGATCAGATCCTCCATTCCACCGCTCGTAACGTAGTTGGACTCCAGAACGGCAGATGTTCCGTCGGAAAACTTAATCATACAGGCTGACCAGTCTTCACCTTCCATGGTCTTGTGAATGAAGTTCTTCTCGCCGCCGCCGGAAGTCATGGCCATTAGCTCCGTCCATTCGTTATTTTTTAGAGAAAGCATAAAAGAAACTGGGTGAATTCCAAGATGTACCATACACCCACCACCACAGAAAGCAAGCGTCTGTGCGAACGGGCTGTGGGAACCGGAATGGCATTCTCTTGCACGCATATAAACCGGTTCCCCTATTGCGCCTTCATTAACAACCGCTAAGCCTCTAAGAACGGCGGGAGCAAACATCCAATCCTCAGCATAATAGATATGCCGACCAACTTCATTTGCCTTGTCTACAATTTTCTGCGCATCCTCCACGGTGGTCGCAAGGGGCTTTTCACATATAATATTTCGACCTTTTTCAAGCGCCAACAGGGCTACTTCGCAATGCAGAAAATTCGGCATACAGATATCGATCATATCACAATCTGTATTTTCTACTGCTTCTTTGTAGTCAGTATATACTGTATAGTCGATAAGACCGTATTTATCGGCAAGAGCCTTTACTCGGTCAGGATTTTTATCACAAATGGCGACTACCTTTGCCTTATCAAAAAATCTTGCGTATCCATCCATATGCAAATCAGCACTGAAAGCTGCCCCCACAAGCAATACTTTTACAATTTTATCCACCATATAACCTCACCCTATCATCAAAGTTTTTGTTTTTATTTTTTATATTAAAATTCACTATATCCATACTTTTTCTTATTTGACATAAATTCAAAAGTATTATTTATATATTCGATACACATCTCGCAGCCAGTTCTAAGAAGCTTCTCTCCCTTTTCTGCAGTAGCCTTGGAGGGTTCTCCCCACACGCCGTCAGGGGATATTCGAAAAATGCTGCCGTAGTTAAGATATTCTTTGGGGAATATTGGAACGAAGTCCACAATTTTATCTGTGTGAACAAGTTCAGGATGTAAATACATAATTACAGAGGTTTCATATTCATCAGCATGCATGAGTGTATCTGATTCCAGTATCGCACTCGCCTCGCATCCCGGTATCGACGGCTTACCAACATACGGCAGCATAAACTGATATGGTTCAAACTTGCACACCATTATATCTGGATTCAGCTCAGCATTCAGCGTTCTGATTAAAGGATGCAACACAAAAACCCCACCATGACCCTGAACTATAACTATTTTTTTATAGCCCTGTTCTTTAAGGCTGCAAACAATGTCTTTAATCATTAAATAAAAAGTGTCAGGATTCATCCAAACGCTTCCTTTTTTACCCATGTGCTCCCTACAGGTACTGATGGGAAGACATGGCAATACATATGCTCCAAGCTTTTCTCCGATTCTGTCGGCAAAAGCCTGTGCTATGATCACATCAGTGGAAACAGGCAAATGATGACCGTGCTGTTCCACTGATCCCACTGGAACAATAACCATATCGGAATCAAGCGCTCCAACTTCATCAATTGTGAATCTGTAAGACATAATCGATTCCCCCTTAATTTTGTATCGCTTTTTTCACTTTAAAAAACATCACGGCAGCAACTGCCGAGGAAACGGATAATGCGGCAAAAACTGCTCGCACTCCCAAAACGCTCCATACAACCGATAACAACGGCTGACCGATAAAATTTGAGATTGCTGAACCGCAGACAAGAAATCCGACGACAAAGCCAGAATCCTGTAAAAACACTTTGTTTGCGATTCCAAGCATTGTCGGAAAAAGGGTTGAAGTACTGACACCCAAAAAAATCATCATTACAACTTTTACCCAAAGCCATGGCAATACCGCAATTCCTGCAAGCCATATCGGACAAAGTGCAAATATGTATTTTTCAACTTTTGCGTAAAGATTGCCGGTAAGGCCTGCGAACACCCGCATTCCGAGGGTTACCACCCAAAACAACGTAAGCGAAAGGGCTGCTTGTTTCGGGGCATTAAAAACTTCCATAAACAGAGGGGTAACCCAATAGCAGGTTCCAATAGTTACAAAGTATATAAAAATCATAGACACGAAAATCAAGCGAAAAAATTTATCTTTAAATATTTTTAATGGCAAAGGTTTTCGGGTAGTACATTCCTTTAACACTTCTTTGCGGCTATTATAACCTGTGTATAAAGCGAAACAGCTGCAACAAATTGATATGATCGACCCCATAACTACGAAGAATATTTTTGAAGAATAGCCCACGCTAAACATATTTCTGAAGAACACCGGTGCAACTAGGGCGCCAATACTGTAAAACGAATAGACCAGCAAGATCATACTGCTGCTTTTGTTACCATAAGTCTTGGATATAATTGGAGATACCACGGTATCGATTGGAGTACTGGAGGCGCCAATAAGAAATATTCCCACCAACATTAACCCTGTCCACGGTGAAAAAGAACAAAGCAAGTAACCCGCAATCGTAAAAATCATAAGCCCGGTTCCCGTACGGAAAGCACCGAACCGGTCTACGATCAAACCTATCACTATGGGCGAGAACAAGGAGCCAAGACTATTGACAGAGGCAAGAACGCCCACTATGGCTACACTTCCCACCAACTCCTGTGATATGGCACTGGTCACTATTGAATATCCAGATGTATATGCACCTAAGTAAAATAATGAAAACATGCTGATAATAAGAGCCATCGCGTTGCTTTTTGTGTGGTGATTACTCATCACTATTTCCCGTCTTTTGTTTTTTTTAGATTAGCAATATTATCTTCAGTAGGAACTTCTATGAATATGTCATTCTACAAAAGTTTAGCTCCTGCGTCGCGCTCTGTATAAAGAGCAGTTCCCTTATGTGTGCGCAGTATTGTTGCCGGACAGGCCGTTGATATTGGTTCATACACGGTTCTGTATACTGCCTCACTTTTTGTGCTCCCCGGTACGATTACCAATACTTCTGGAATGGACATCAGCATGGACATCGTTAAAGTAATCGCGTTTGCTGGAACATCGTCAAATTTTTCAAAGCAGCCATCATTGACCTGTTGATTGCGGCATATTTCGGCAAGTCTGACAGTCTTAACCTTCTTAGGATCGTTAAAATCGGCTACATGTGGATCATTGAAGGCGAGATGTCCGTTTTCTCCTATTCCAAGAAAAACAAGATCCGGCGAATTTTCTGTAAGCAGCTTCTCATAGTTTTGAGCTGCAATTTCAGGATCTTCATTCTGATTATCTATATAGCTGATCGATTTAAATGGAACTTTTCCAAATATTGCTTCCTTAAGAAAATTTCCAAAACCTTGCGGGGCATTCTTTTGTAATCCTATGTATTCATCCATATGGAATGCGTTAATCTTAGACCAATCGACATCCTGCTTTTGCAACTCAGCTAAAAACTCATTTTGTGAAGGTGCGGCGGCAAACACTACATTTGCCTGGCCCTTAGCGTCAATGATGTTATGTATACGCGCCGCCGCATCTACTGCAGCAGCCTTGCCCATTGCGATTCTACTTTCAAACACGCCTACTCTTATTGATCCCGCGGTAATTTCTTTTATTTTGCACAAAATAATTTCTCTCCTTATTGTGTGAATATTAATCTCTTTTTTTTGTACCCAAATAAGCTTCGGCAATACAGCTATTCTGCAGTAACTCACTGCCTTTTCCACTACAGGAAATCTTTCCATTTTCAAGAACAAACGCATAATCGGCAATCGCAAGCGCTTTCTTTGCATTTTGCTCAACTAGCAGAACGGTAATTCCTCTATCCCTGATTTGCTGGATAATCTGAAAAACACTTGTTACAATTTTTGGCGCAAGTCCCAGCGACGGCTCATCCAAAATCAAAAGCTTTGGCTTAGACATCAATGCTCTTGATATTGCCAGCATTTGCTGCTCCCCACCAGAAAGTGTTGCACCATACTGTTTTCTGCGTTCACCTAATATTGGAAACAATTCGTACTGTTCTTTAATCATTCTCGCTACTTCTTTGCGATCTCTATTGAGATATGCACCCGCCAAAAGATTGTTTTCTACGGTAAATGCCGAAAAAATCCGCCTGCCTTCAGGCACATGGATAATCCCGTATTCCACAATTTTATTCGCCTTTTTCGGCAAAATATTTTCATTAAAACAAACAGTACCCTTGTAGTCTATCAGTGCAGAGATACTTCTTAACAAACTTGTCTTTCCGGCGCCATTGGACCCAATTACACTCGTAATTTGCCCTTTCTGAAGGCTAAAGTTGATACCGCGCAATGCTTCCGTACGGCCATAATTTACAAATAGATCTTGAACATTCAACAAATTCATTATCTATTCCTCCCCTAAGTATGCTACAAGAACAGCTGGGTTGCTCTGTATTTCTGCAGGAGTACCTACCGCTATATTCTTACCGAAATCCTGCACATATATTTTGTCGCCAATATTCATAACAACATCCATCCGGTGCTCAATAATCAGCAGGGCAGTATCGAATTTGACAAGCATGTCCTTCAGGAAGTCCACCAAGCCGAAGCATTCCTCAGGATTTAGTCCCGCAGCAGGTTCATCAAGCATTAAAACCTTCGGATTCATAGCAAGCGCCCTCGCAATCTCCAGCCTTCTCTGAAGTCCGTATGGAAGGTTCCCTGGCTTTTCATTGGCCAAATCGGCCATTCCAACTATTTCGAGATTCCTTAATGCTTCTTGTGTTATTGCTTTTTCACTCTTAAAACTTCTTGGTGCCTTGAAAATCGCCTCTACCATACTGCATTTTGCTTTATAGTCGCATGCCACTTTAACATTATCGAGCACACTCAGTGTAGAAAACAATCTAATATTCTGGAAGGTTCGGCCAATGCCCTGCCTTGCCGCATCAGTTTGCGACATTCTGGTAATATCTACTCCATCAAGAATGATAGAACCTGTATCCGAAGTATATACCTTGGAAATAAGATTAAAAATTGTGGTCTTTCCAGCTCCGTTTGGACCGATAATTGCAACAACCTTCCCTTTTTCCACTTCCATCGAGAATGTGGAAACAGCTTGGACGCCGCCGAATTTTTTACTGATTCCGTTAACTTTAAGTAGTGCCATTGTTACCACCTCCCTGTAATTTCTTGCTTTTATGAAACAGCTTTTTTATCGATTCGAGTGAAAGTTCATACTCGCCCAACAGTCCCTGCGGTCTGAAGTTGATAACAAGAAGAATTAGAATCGAGTACATAACAATTCTTGCCTCGGTTGCAAATCTGAGGAATTCCGGCAGAACGGAAAGCAGTATGGCTGAAATAACCGATCCTGTAAGACTATTTATGCCGCCGAAGAAAAGGAAAATAACCCACTCGCTTGATTTCGTCCATCCGAACATGCTTGGATCAATAAAGCGAATATAAAAAGCGTACAGCCCGCCGCAGTATCCGGCAATCATTGATGTAAAAAGATACACCTTTAATTTATGTGAATAAACATTAATGCCAAAAGATTTGGCAGCAAGTTCGTCATTCTTTATAGCCAGACTCATACGCCCGAAACTTGAATTTTTAAAGCAGGCAACAATTGCAATAATGACAATAGCCGATATGACAATCGCGGTAGTACCGACATAATTAGGAATATTACTAAGTCCCCCCGCGCCTCCTGTGACCGTGCTGAATTTACGCAGGATGGCTGTGATTGCTTCACCAAGACACATCGATATAAGTGCGAAATAGTCTGTCCTCAGTTTTAATGTTGGTATTCCGATAATAATTGAGACAAGACCAGCTGTTAAAACACCGATTAAAATACACGGTATTACTGTCATGTTCAGTTGAACAGCGCAAATTCCCGCAACATAAGCACCTATCGCCATGTAAGCGGCTTGCCCGAAAGAGAAAAGCCCCGTAAGTCCGGTAAGGGGAAATATGCTGACAACACCTATAACCGTTATCGCAGAAAAGGTTATAAGAGAAAGTAAAAAACTTGACATATGTGATCCTCCTATGCTTTCTCTTGAATAAACTTGCCACTTATTCCCTGTGGCCGTATAAGCAAGAATATCAGCATAAATACAAATATAAGAGCGGGAGTGATAATATCTCCACAGGCTGTCGTCAGAATGACTTCAATAACACCAAGCATCAGGGCACCCGCAATGGAACCCGGAAGAGAACCAAGTCCGCCTACAACAGAAGCGATAAAACCTTTTGCAACCATGTTGCCAATGAATGGGTCAACTGTAAAATTCGCGCCTAAAAAGATGCCCGAAACCCCTGCGAGCATACCGGCGATTAAAAAGGTGAATGTAACTACCGCATTGGAATTCATTCCCATTAGTTTTGCAGTATCCGCATCCATCGATACGGCACGAAGTGCAAGTCCCAGTGATGTTTTATTAATGACAAGCATAACTGCGGCAAGGAGAACGCTGCAGACAATAAAAATGGTTGCATCAAGTTTTGCTATGATAATGTTACCCAAATTTATGGTCGGCTGGGAGAAAAATGGAGGGATCGAATAAAAAGTCGTTCCAAAAAATATTGTTAATACATTCATAAAAAGAATTCCGGCTGTGATTGAGCTAACAAAATAATAAATACTTGGGCTTTTGTGTTTTCTCAAATTTTTGAAAGCGATGAAGTCCAATAAAACCCCCAGCAAAGCACCCACGACTGCAGACAGTATTACGGAAACAACCGGATTAAACTTTAAAACTCCGGCAAAAAAGTATCCTGCAAAAGCTGAAACACTGATGAGTCCTCCATGGCCGAAATTTGAAAACTTTAAGACACTAAATATTAAGGCAAACCCAACTGCAATAAGCGCGTAAACCGCACCTCTGGAAAGTCCGTTTATCAATTGCTGTATCAGAAAAGTAACGTTCATTATTTTCCTCCTTTTCATAAAAGTTGGCGCTGCGCAGATTGAATTTTTCACAGCGCCATCTCTAAAAGTGGCTATATCGATGTGAATTGGTAATTAGGATTTATAGTAGTCTAACAGTGAGATCTTTTTGCCGGATTCATCCCACTTGGCGATGAATACTCCCATACCAGACGGCCTGTGTGTAGTTGGATCAATCGTAATAGGACCGGAAGATGTTTTAACCGCAGTAGTCTTTGTTTCGATTAAGCTGTTCACTTCCACGGAGTCATTCGGATTTTTGGCGAGTTTCAGCGCATTTGCGATAATTTTTACATTATCGTATCCAAAAGCGACATTCGGCAGTGGATCAGTTCCGTTTGCAGACTTATAGGCATCTCCGAGGAACTTTGTATTAGCGGACTGGAAATCAACATTGTAGATAAAGAATAAATTGCTTATTGGAGTACCTTGAACAAGCGTATTAAATGGAGCGGAATATGTATTGTTTCCTATAATCAAGCCGGTGTAGCCAAGCTCGCGGGCTTGTTTGTAAGCAAGAGCATTCTGCTGAGCATATGCCGGCACAAAAATCGCGTCCGGTTTTGTTGAGATAATCTTTGTAAGCTGTGCCTTGTAATCTTTTGCATCGGAAGTAAAGGATTCACTGGCAACAACCTTTACGCCCTTTGACTCAACATACTTCTGGTAAGGAATAGCATGCGTAGTAGAATATGCGTTAGAACTGTCATAGAGAATAGCAACCGTTTTGACATTCAGCTTTTCTACCGAGTAAGCTGCTATTGCTTCAGCCTGCTGATTACAACTAGGCTCTGCAAGGTAAATGTACTTCCACGCGGCCTTGGTCTTTTCATTGGTTGTTGCACGCTCATCCATAAAGTGGGAAACAATAGGAACCTTTTTGTCTTCCGCAACAGGAGCGAGCGCTATACCGATGTTTGAAAGCCCGGGTCCAACAACTGCGACTGCTTTATCCTGATCAACCAGACGGTTATATGCAGTAATTGACTCGTTCGGATCTCCTTTTACGTCATAGTGAATAATTTTTAGTTTTCTTCCGTTGATACCGCCAGCATCGTTTATTTCTTTCACCGCATAATCAGCACCCCAAACGGTAGCCTTACCGGCAGCGGCCATGCTGGCGCTCGTATCGAGAAGTGTGCCAATAATGATGTCTCCTCCTTCAGATGTTTTGCCTATTGAAGGTGCGTTCGAATTTTGAGACCCGACTGGAGTAGACGATTTCCCTTCTGATGAACAGCCTGCAGTCAAAATCATAATCACTGCAAGGAGTGCTGCTAATAATCCTCTTTTTTTCATTGTAATGCCTCCCTAAAATAATTTATATATTCAATTCCGACTAGCCGCCGTAACTAAATACCATTTATGTCCTTTACTGTGCATCGCTCTATGACCTCTGGCTCAATCTTTAAATTTGAATCATACATGGCGCGACCTTCAATCCTATCTATCAGAATACGCCCGGCTACCATTCCAATATCTATAGCAGAACAGCGAATCGTTGTTAATGCAGGTGAAAACATCGATGCAAATGGAATATCATCAAAGCCAATTACTGAAACGTCTTCAGGCACTCTGATACCTTGAATATTCAGTTCTTGAATAAATCCAAAAGCTACCATATCATTCACACAAATTGCACCGGTAGCCGGGCATTTTTGCTCCACAAACTTCTTTGCCATTTGTCTGCCCACAAGATGTTCATAAACAGACTCATTATCATCCTGTTCTGCGTCACCCTCCAAGACATCCGGTTGAGTATTTTGCATATTGCCCTCCGCAAGGGCATTGACATATCCTTTATAGATTTCACTTCGTGACCATCTCGTAATCGGCGTTGTAATGAGTGCAATTTTTCTGTGACCCTTTTTTATTAAGTATTCTGTTGCAAGCCGTCCACCTTGGCGAAAATCAAAGTTAATGTTGTTGCAATTAACTCCCTCAATTTTCTGATCTAGCAAAACAAAATTCATGCCCTTTTCTGCAAACTGAGCCACGTTTCCACCATTTTCGGCAGCTGCTGAAACAATAACACCCGTGACTTGTTTATCATAGAGCATTTTTAAGTATTCTCTTTCTTTTTCCCCTTGTCTGAACGTATTGCATAATAAAAGAGTGTATCCATCGCTTTGCATAACCCTTTCAACACCTAAAATAGCCATTGAATAAAAGGGGTTGGAAATATTCGGAACAATAATGCCTACTTCTTTGTTATTTGAGCTTTTTAAACTTTGAGCCAACGTATTGGGAGAGAAATTCAAATCATTTACGGCCTTCAATACGCGCTTACGAAGTCCCTCTGATACGGGATACCCACTATCACTCAGGACTCTGGAAACCGTGGTGGCAGATGTACCCGCTATACGAGCAACATCATGAATCGTATTTTTCTTGTTGTTATCTGGTTTCATCCGTTCACATCCTTATAGGAAAATATTTTCTATCATTTTCTATTATTTTCTATAAAATTTGGCGATTATACTTGATGTTTTATGAATTAGCTGCTATATTAGCATTAGATTAACAGCATGTTATAGTTATCGATTTCTGTCAGTATTGTATCATTTTATATTGGCAATGTCAATATCTTAATTTGTTTATTGGAGGAATTTTTATGAAAAATGTCGAACAATTATTTGAAGTTATGACAAATCCCAGCAATCGTCTCATTGAAGATATTAAAAAAATTGATGGGGATATCATGTTGCTTGGCGCTGGTGGAAAAGTAGGTGCGACCGTGGCGATTGCCGCAAAAAGAGCAATGGATGCAGCAGGATTAAACCATCGGGTAATTGCTGTATCTCTTTTTGATTATCAAAACTCACCTGTGCTGATGCAAAACGCTGGGGTTGAAGTGATTGAGGCAGATTTATTTGATGAATCTCAAGTAGAAAAATTACCCCCGGTAAAAAACATTATCTACTTAGTAGGCAAGAAATTTGGCACAACTGGAAACATTTCCCATACTTGGGCTGTTAACGTCATATTACCTATAACAATTGCAAAACACTTTACAAATTCTAATATCGTCATGTTTTCAACTGGAAACGTGTACGGAATGCGCGATATAACCAGTGGCGGAGCCGTGGAAAATAGCATTTTGGATCCAGTTGGAGAATACGCACGAACTTGCGTGGGACGTGAACGGGTAATGGAGTATTACAGCATAAAAGACGGAACGCCCATGCTTTTTTTTCGCCTGAATTATGCAGTTGACATGAGGTATGGCGTATTGCATGACATTGCAGCTGCAGTATTCAACGGCCGCCCGATAGATCTTTCAGTTGGATATTTTAACTGCATATGGCAGGGTGATGTAGCGGAATTTGCGATTAGAAGTCTTCTTCACTGTACAACACCCCCCGCTGCACTTAACATATCTGGGCCCGAGGCCATTTCCGTAAAGTGGGTAGCTTTGGAGTTTGGATGCATCTTTAAAAAAGAAGTAGCCTTCATCGGAGAAACTCCTGAAAGTGCGCTATTCAGTAATACCACAAAGGCTAATAAGCTATTTGGTTATCCGAGTGTAACGTTGAGTGAAATGATCGATGAAACCGCAGAATGGTGCATAAACGGTGGTGAGGTAATAGCCGCTCCTACACACTTTGAAGAAAGATCCGGAAAATATTAATGATTGAAATCGGTATTATCGGCGCCGAGAGCAAGCACGGCGAGCTCTTTGCTCGGTTGCTTAAAGAGAAACAATTTTCTTAAGTGCCCACGATAACGCAGCCGCAAAAGAGGTTTTGATGTTTTTACGGGCAATGTAAATAAACGCTTCTTTGAACCGCCGAATTTTCTGATCTTTTCGGTAAAACCCCAAAAGGTCATATATTTGAAATTTATGAAACGGCTCAAGCAGAAACGGCGTGCCGCGCAATGGCGTTCCGTCAATCTTTTCACCCTGTGCATGGCAGAGTGTTTTTTCTATAATCTGAATGACAAACTCGGCATCTTTGGGATTGAAGTCATAGGCTGGGCTTTTCAGGTCGGATAGAAATCTTCCACACCCCTGCTTCAATTCACGGCAAGCGATTTTACTGCCGTCCACGATACTTTGTGCGTACTCCATAACGATATCGAAGTTTTTGTGCTGCTTCATCTTAGGTTTTCCAGCGCTTACGCGAGCTTCGACTTCCCGCCGTGTGACTTCATTTCATCATTTATTCTTTTCAGCCCGGCAGGAGTAAGACCGAGCTGTGTGGCGTAGGCGAGCATGACGCGCCGAAGTTTCTCAATCACCAAGTAATAGGGATTTTTCACAATATTTTCGGCACCGGCCTTATTGGTGTGCTTCACCATGATTTTGAGCCGAGGTTTTCAAAGGCGGCACAGGCGGTATCATAGTCCATCATCGCCCGCGCATATCCATGTTGTCAAATACGCCTGAAGCTTCATATTCCGCAATGTCGAAGGTAACAGCCCTTTTCTGCAAAACATATATTTGGCATTCATCTTCCCACCGCTTTTGGTTTAACCATGTGGCAGGATTCGGAATATACTTGCCATCATCCTTATGCCATTGCTCCGAGCGCTTCTGGTTCTCAATTGCTGCCAATATTGTTTTGAGCAGCTCATCATTCGGACGGTATTTCTTGAATGACTGCTCAGCAGCGCCTTTCCCAACCTTTCTCGGATACGCATTCCAAAACTTTTCGAAGCACGTACTCTCTTTAACCTTATCTAATCTAACCTTACCTAACCTAACCTGAGGTTCCGTTTCGGCTCCAAGTTGGTTCCGCTCTGTATCCGAATTGGATTCTCCCAACTCATAAACCTTGTTTACATCCAAACTTAACTGCGCTTTTTCAACCAAATGGCGCGTTGGCTGTCTGCCTTGATCGAATTGTGAACATGCCAGTGCCGAATGGCATAAACGCCGCTTTCAAATTGAATACGAAATAGATTTGAAACCAGCGTAAGTAAATCATCCATATTCGCTCCAATCATCTTTGTAATTTTCTTTGGTGAATCGATAAATCCATCATCTTCTGCCCTTACATTGAGGTCATAATATAAAAGCCGTGCTGTTGCGGGCATATCAATGAAATTATCTGTATCAATTACCTTTGTACTATTCATTCTACGGTCTGCCATTTTCCACCATTCCTTTCTGTATTCTTTGAACGCACCAAGGATACCTCTGACCACACCTGATGGCAAGTCAATTAGTTCGGGAATGACATGGCAAATACTCCAAGTAATGAAGAAAGCGCCCCGCACCGGTTTAACCGTATGTTGGAGCGCCTAATAAGTAAATTATTCTATACTAAATATAACCTGAAAGCATGGCTGCACGTTTCGCGTTCTGCCACCTCCGTATGCATTCGTACAATAATTTTTCTATCTTTCAAACCACCTTGATCTTAACTTCACATAAGTTCTCTATACTATAATCATTCCAAGTCAATTACCATAATTGACTTTGGTAAATCAAATAACTGCCACAAGTCTTTGGCACTGACGGAATACCGAACCGATAGGCCGGCAGACTAACTACAAGTTCCTCATATGAGGATTCATATAACTCTTTTTCATAATTCCCCCTCTTAATAGCCGCTCTGTAAAAGGAGCGGCTATTTGGCACATGGTAACATACTCCTGAAGCTGGTGTTTATTGGCAGCAGTATGTTAAGTTTTAGGACTTCTGTCTGTCGTGTCTTATAATGGTAGGGACATATGCGGAATCTTAGTATCACTGAGACTGCCTTATTCGTCCATATCCGTATAATCCGTCCACATCTCACACTGAGAAATGACCGTTTCGGTTGCACTTTCGATTCCATCAGGTGGATATTTATATTTTTTCAAAAGATGTTTGACCATTTTGCGCATTCCGGCTCTGGCCGTTTCTTTCTTCTGCCAATCGATGGTCTTACTTTTTCTCATAAGATCAGCCAATTCTTTTGTCATTTGTACAAGCTCGTCGTTTTTATAAAAATCCTTTATGGCTTCAGGCTTGGTCAAAGCATCATAAAACGCTTTTTCTTCCACTGTTAGTCCCATTGCATCGCCGGCCTTACTGTCGGCGGCAATATCTTTGGCCATTTTTAGAAGTTCATCGATAACCTCAGCATTGCTGATGAGTCCGTTTCGGTATGAATTCATTAATTTAAGAAGCATTTCGGAGAATTGCTGGGATTTTACAACATTTGTCCTTTTGTAGATAGAAACCTGCTCTGAAATCAGCTTTTTCAAAAGTTCAGCAGCAAGATTCTTTTGTTTCATAGCCCCGATTTCTTCTAAGAAGGCAGGGTCAAACAGAGAGAACTCCTTCTTAGCGTCCGCAAATAAGTCAATTACGCCCTCACTCTTGATGCTCTGCTTTAACAGCTCGTTAATCCGGTCATTGATTTCTTTGAGCGACAACTTTTTGCCGGTTGCAATCCGCGTAATTGCCGTGCGCACCGCCTCAAAAAAGGCTGCTTCAAAGCGCTGCTCCTTTGTTAGCAAACTGCGACATAGAGTTTGCGCCTGCTTTAATAGCATTGCCTCACGGATGAAAGCTTCCTTTTCCTCATCGTTGCCCAGAATAAAGTTGATGCCGGCAACGATGGTTTTTGCTCTTTCTAAATCACCACCGGTCATAAACTCGGAATAATTGAAGCCATGGAATAAGTCTTCGCAGACGGTCAGCTTTTCAATAAATTTCGGTAGCGCTGCCTTGGAGATATCGGTATCGCCATAATTTTTGCGGTCACGAACAGTGAAATCATTCATTGCCTGCTTGAGCGCACTCGCTATGCCTACATAGTCGACAATCAGGCCGCCCTCTTTATCTTTAAAGACGCGGTTGACACGAGCAATCGCCTGCATAAGGTTATGCCCTGCCATAGGCTTGTACAGATACATAGTAGCAAGCGAAGGAATGTCAAACCCGGTGAGCCACATGTCAACAACAATGGCAATTTTCATTGGGTCATCGTTATCTTTAAATTTCTTTGCAAGTTCCTTTTTATTGGTTTTATTACCAATTACTTCTCGCCAATCCTCTGGGTCGTCGTTTCCGGAAGTCATAACGACCTTCACCTTTTCATCCCAGTCCGGGCGAAGCTCCAAAAGCTTGCGGTATATCTTCATGGCAATAGGGCGAGAATAGGCGACGATCATCGCCTTCCCAGTCAAGATATCTTGCCTGTCTTCATAATGCATTACAATATCATTGCAAAGGGATTCAATCGTCTGCGGTGCACCCAAGATACTGTCCATCTGGCCAAGCTCTTTTTTGCTCTTTTCAATAGCGTAACTTTCAGCATTCTGCGAAAGAATGTCATATTCAGCGTCTATCTTTTTCAGAACGTCCTCATTTAGTCCAAGATTTATAACACGGCTTTCATAATAGACCGGGCGTGTCGCACCATCCTCAACAGCCTGCGTCATATCGTAAACATCAATATAGTTTCCGAATATTTCACGGGTACTGCGGTCTTTTTCGTTAATTGGCGTACCGGTGAAACCGATAAAGGAAGCGTGCGGCAGGCTGTCACGCACAAGGCGGGCATAGCCGAGCGTAACCTTTCCGGTTTTACTATCAATCTTTTCATCTAAGGAGTACTGGCTACGATGCGCTTCATCTGACATCAGAATGATATTCCGGCGTTCGGAAAGCGGTTCATCGAATTCTTCGAATTTCTGCATGGTGGTAAAAATAATACCGTTCGCCTCACGACCCGCAAGTAGTTTTTTCAAATCGGCACGATCGGCCGCCTGTTGCGGAACCTGGCGCAGGAAGTGCGCGCATTTTGCAAACTGACCGAAAAGCTGGTCGTCCAAATCATTGCGGTCAGTTATGACAACAACTGTCGGACTTTTCAATGCTTCCTGCAACAGCTTTGCATAGAAAACCATTGAAAGTGATTTTCCGCTGCCCTGTGTGTGCCAAAAGATACCGGCCTTACCATCCGTTTCAGTTGCTTTCTGCGTGGTGGTTATGGCCTTTTTTACCGCGAAATACTGATGATAGGCGGCAAGAATTTTCAGATCACCGCTTTCTTCCTTTGAAAACAGGAGAAAGCTCTTTATGATTTCCAAAAGACGATGCTTCTCTAACATGCCTTCAAACAGCACATCAAATCGGGCATACTGCGTTTCTTCATAATCACCGTCTGTTGTTTTCCATTCCATAAAGCGGCCTTCATCCGCCGTGATGGTGCCAGCTCTGGAAGTGCTAAAATCGCTCATTATACAGAAAGCATTGTATGTAAAAAGGGAAGGAATTTCGTGCATGTAGTTGCGAAGCTGCCGGTATGCCTGGGAAACATCGGTTTCCTCGCGCGAACAGGATTTCAGTTCAACCACAACCAACGGCAGACCATTGACAAACACAACCACATCGGGGCGCTTCTCCTCATTTTCGACGATCGTCCACTGATTAACAACGCAAAAGTTATTATTTTCAACGTTATCATAGTCAATCAATTTTACCTGCGTGTATTTTTGCGTGCCATTTTCAAAGTAGCCAACATCGACCCCGTTTTGCAGGTAGTCTGTAAACACGGCATTTTTTTGCACCAAGCTGCCGGCTTCAAAGTTTTTGAGCTTATAAAGCGCCTCGTTTAATGCATCGGTGGGGAGATTTAGATTGATGTCCTGAAGGCTTGACTGCAGCATGTCTTCGTAAAGAGGATCGTGGTAATCACGCGCGATATCCGGGCCATATGCATATGTATAGCCTAACTGGTCGCGCATCAGCTCAATGATAGCATTTTCAAATTCTGATTCTTTATAAGACATGAGTATGTCCCCCTTCTATCAATGCTATTTTTTGTTTTTTATATAAATGTAATCACCAATAGTTTTAGTCTTGCCGTAGATTGTATAATTAAGGCCATTATATCTGCGATATGTCGTATAATTCTGATCTTGATATATAATTTTATAGTATCCTTGTTGATTCATTATATATTCTTTCTGTTTCTTACTCCGTTTTTCCTTCTGTTCCTGTTCTTTCGCTTCTTTCTCTTCAAAAAACGCTTTTTTCATCTTTTTAATTAAATCACTATGTCTATCTTTAAATTTTGCGTATTCCTGCTCTGTTTTGATACGCCTCATCTCTTCAAAAAGCGGTTTTGTTAGACAATTATGAGCATCCAACATGTTTTTCAGATTATTCACTTTCTCAAATACACCAATATATCGCGCCAATCCTTTTGCGTTTTCAGGGCAACCCCCATGTTTTATATCCTTACAGCGTCCACAAGAAGGACAAATTAACCATCCACATTTTGGGCATTCCCAGCAAAACTCAGTTGAAACAGTCTGTCTGCAATACCAACAAACATTTTCATAACTATTTTTGCAATACATAATCGCTCTCCAGTAAATCAAAATTTAGAGGTTCAAATGGAAATCTGAGATACATCAATCTCGCCAGACATAAGTTTAGGAAGTAAAGTATCTCGAATTTCAGAAAGATTCTGATTTTGATATTGAATTTCCTTTATTTCAGAAAATTCTGGAGTAATTAACATATGAAAATTGTTTAAAACTGCATTTGTTGGCAAAATAATTTTAATTTTAGAAAATTGCATCTTATTTAAGTTGCAAGTTGTGCTGCCGCTTGAACCTAAAATTCTTATATAATTAGAAAGCGTATTAAGTGTCAAAAAAACAAAATATGGACAAATTTCATCACAACAAATAATAGTATTTATCTGCTGATTGGTTTGACTATCCTCTGATGCTAACGAAACTAACCCGGCAGTGGCAATACAACTTACACAAATGCTATTAGCAGGAACTGTTTTGTTTTTCTGAGTTAATATCCCTTTTTTAGATAATTTTCGTTCCGTTTTTGTAACATAAACATTTCCGTGCATATCTGGTATTGTTATGAAAGGTATATCATTCCCATAATTATCAATATCTTTTGTTGGCGGTGTTTTTCCACAAACAATATCTTTTGAAATCTCACTGATTTCTACTACGCGCCACCCTTTAGGTATCATTCCAAGCTCGCTATCAACAAACTCGCCTTCTTGAAACGGTTCAAAGTCCACAAACCAACTTTTAAAAATAGCCTGTGCCATTTCCTCAAGAGTTTTGTTGATACGGTTGTTCAGCTCGATTTTGTCATCAAGGCAGGAAAGGGTATCCGCAATAGCTTTTTGTTCAGGGATTGACGGATATTTTATAGTCGTTTTAAGTAATTCAGGCTGTCTTAGTCCAATAACCGTTGTTCCGGTAGCTCTATTTCGTAATTCTTGCTGATATGCGTAAGTAGTCATATAGTAATAAAGAAATTTTGCATATACATTTTTACTGCTCCGCAATGCGAACAAACGTTGACTTAAAACAATTTTTTCATCGGTATTCCAAAAATACACTTCGCCAAATGGTGCTTCAGACGTTATTAAGATGTCGTTCTTTGCAACTTCATCTTTCATCCACTTTTTATAAAGTTCTTCATTCACACATCTTATTGTTTCTTGTTGAACTATTTTTCCAGTTTTTATATTTTTTGCAGATAAAGCCCTATAACCCCAAGCACTCCAGTCACCATCTAGTTTTTTGGGCGTTTTTCCCCTATAGTCAATTACCTTATCGACAACTTCTCCCAACGTAGTTTCTTTCCATTCCTTACAACTCATACCCAATTGCCCCCAAACGTTGCCTAATCTCATCTTCCAGAGCGTGGGATTTTTCAAACATCTCGGAAAGCTCACCTGTTAATCTTGTCATTTTTTCGTCGAATGGTTCACCGTCATCCTCTTGTTCTTCGATGCCAACATAACGCCCGGGGGTGAGAATATAGTCATGCTTTGCAATCTCAGACATGTCCACCGTCGCGCAAAAGCCTTTGACTTCCTCGATTGTGCCGTTGTCAAAAGCATCAAAAGTATCGGAGATTTTGGCAATGTCTTCTTCTGTCATCTCACGCAACTTGCGGCTGCGCATGGTACCCATATTGCGCGCGTCGACAAACAGCGTTCTCCCTTTTTGCTTCTTATTTTTGTTTAAAAACCAAAGCGAAACCGGAATCTGCGTCGTATAGAAAAGCTGGGGCGGCATAGCTATGATACCTTCCACCAAATCGTCATCCACAATATTTTTGCGGATTTCACCCTCGCCGCTACTCTGACTGGAAAGTGAACCATTAGCCAATACCATGCCTATTTTACCATTTGGCGCAAGGTGGTAAATCATATGCTGCATCCACGCAAAGTTGGCATTTCCGGCAGGCGGCATGCCGTATTTCCACCGCTTGTCATCAGCAAGCTTGTCCGCACCCCAGTCGGAAAGATTAAATGGGGGATTTGCCATAATATAATCAGCTTTCAAAGTTGGGTGACAGTCATTAAAAAAAGTGTCAGCGTTAAATTTGCCGAGGTCTGCTTCAATGCCACGAATGGCAAGGTTCATCATGCACATTTTCCATGTAGTGGGGTTTGAGTCCTGTCCATAAACAGAGATGTTATTGATATTGCCAGAATGGTTCTCGATGAATTTTGCCGACTGCACAAACATGCCGCCAGAGCCACAGCAAGGGTCATAAACCCTGCCATTGTATGGCTTCAGGACCGCTACCAGTGTTTTCACCACGCAAGCAGGCGTATAGAATTCGCCGGCAAGTTTGCCCTCTTGCTCAGCAAATTTAGACAGGCAGTATTCATAGGTGCGCCCCAAAATGTCCTTCGTGTCTCCATGATCCACCATGGTGATATTGGTGAACAGATCAACTACATTGCCAAGTCTGCGTTTGTCGAGCTCCGGCCGAGCAAATGTCTTCGGCAGAATATCTTTCAGGCGTTTGTTCTCTTTTTCAATGGCTCGCATAGCGTCATCGATTGTTGTGCCGATTTCAGCCGTATGTGCTTTTGCAGCGATATTTTCCCATCGCCCTTCAGTAGGAACAAAGAAGATACCTTCCGATGTATATTCGTCTTCGTCTTCTTCAAAACCTTCCCCTGCGTCAACCAATTCCTGATGTTTCGCCTCAAATTTATCAGATATATATTTCAAAAAAATAAGTCCAAGCACAACCTGCTTGTACTCCGAAGCGTCTAAATTCCCACGCAGAATGCAGGCTGCATCCCATATTTCTTTTTCAAAGCCGACATCTGCGGTATTAATTTCTGCCATGTTTCGTCCTCTTTTTCTATATTTGATATGTATTTTTAAATTCAATTATCATATTCGTACAATTTCAACATATTATTTATTATTATAGCTTTTAAAAAGAATAATGTAAATAATTTTGAAGTAATTACATTATCGGAAATTTAGCCATTGCTGAAATTCTTCAAGTGTTATTGTTCCGTTATAACATTCATCACGCTTATTTCTTGCCTCTTCCGACCATGTGTAAAATTCTGGCTGGCTCATTTTTTTATTGCGAACACGAGAATTATTTCGTCTGTATGCTTTGTTGTATGCACTATATATCTCATTCCCGGAAATTTTGGCTTTATATTTCTGCATAGGTCCAATCTGATTACAGCTTTTTTTACTGCCTGGCACTTGCCTGTCACAATACTCTGTATCACTCCTGCCGAAAGGAATAAAGTATTGACCACAGTTTTGACATTTTTTTATAATAATGTCATTTTTTACAGAATTGAACAATTCAAATCTAATATATTCATCCACAGAATTAATTTCATATAGTTCAAACACTTTAATGTTTTCTTGTTGAGTTTCTTCAAATATTGAAAGATCAACTGGTACAAGCTCAGAATGAAAAGTATGATTGATATAATACAGTTCTTCACCTCTTTCTCTGTGCTTTAAATCTAAAATGTATATTCTTTGGAGCATATGCTCTTCTTTAATATCTTTACCGAAAGTTGCTATATACTCCATTTCATGCTGTAGTTTCAACCTTTTTATTTCAATATCTTTTATTATAATTGCTTTTGCGCAGTCTCGAGCATCGAGAATATTTGATAATTTTTTAAATTCGTCTTCTGTATTAAATACACGAAATTTTTTAAAATCTTTCTCAGATACATCTGAAGCAAATGTAAATAGATCATCAAAAGCTTCAACCCCATATGTAATATACTGTTCAGTAAATTTAAGTAATGCTTGCGTATAAAAATGTAAATATATACTGCTTTGATCTATTTCATGAATGTAACAAAGTAATTTATCATCATCCATTTCGTTTTCATCACTTAACAGCACGTAATTACAAAGATTACGGAACATATCGTCTACCTCTGCTAAATCAAAATATAAAAAATCAATTAATTGTGGTCCTAAAGCAGAGTAGATTCTTTTAATTTGACAAGTATCCTCTTCTGGAAATTGTAAATATAATGCCTGATAATATGCAGATGCATAACAAATCATAACGTCCTCCTATAGCGAAAATACATAGATCCAATTAGGCGAAAATGGATCACTTTTCTATATATTATACTTTTCTATTGCTTTATTGTAAAGAGTTCATTATACTCAAATTAGCGAAAATTAATACTTAATATATAAATTTTCGTCTCACGGTAAATACACTGTCATCTGAGCCATTGGCACCTTGAAAATTTTTACATTCTCATTTGAATGTATCAAATACCAAGAGATCTTCTGCAAGGAACCGGCAGAACATGTCAGGTGATGATAGTCACGAAAACATGAAAAGAGGAATCAACATGAAATCAACTATTAAAAGTTTTTCAGATGTTCCAGTATCCTTAAATGCAGAAGATATTGCAAATCTCTTAGGAATTTCACGTACAAAGGCACATGTATTGATGAACAGCAAGGATTTTCCTACTTTACACATTGGGAAACGCAAAGTTGTGATTAAAGATAATTTTCTCCGATGGATTGAAAATCAATCAAATGCAACAAAGTTACAGCCTTAGAGGACAAGTATCATGGAACACATAAATCACAAAGATGCCCATCTTACAGTAGTCAGCGCCAATGAATTATTAAACATGGAATTTTCCGAAGCATGCCCCGTTATATCAAGGCTTATGCCGAGGGGCACCTACATTTTCGCAGGTGCCCCTAAAATCGGGAAATCTTGGATGGTTTTATGGTTTGCAAAACAGATCAGCAGTGGTGAGCCAATATGGGACTTTGAAACAACAAAAGGCGACGTTCTTTATATCAGTTTAGAAGACCCAGCCCGGAGGCTCCAAAACCGATTAATGGAAATAGCGGATGAGAACGTCGAAAACATCTATTTTGCAACCGAATCTGAAATTATAGGCAACGGCCTTGAAGAGCAGCTTAATAACTTCATTGTGGAGCATCCTGGCGTATCACTCATCATTATTGATACCCTTCAAAAAATCCGGGAAATCAGTGGCGACAATTACAGTTACGCCAGCGATTATGAAGCGATCAGTACCATTAAGCATATCGCAGATAAGCAAAACATTGCCTTCTTGATCGTTCATCATACAAGGAAGGAAGGCGACGAAAACGATCCTTTCAATACAATTTCAGGCACAAACGGTCTGTTGGGTGCAGCGGATGGTGCATTTGTCCTTGTGAAGCAGCAACGAATCAATGGCAGGGCCACCTTTCACGCCACTGGTCGGGATATTGAAGATATTAAATTGGAATTGGAGTTTAACCGTGAAAATTATACATGGACGATGCTTTCCCATGATGACGAGAACTTAGTGACTTCTGACAATCCGCTATTTGCCGCCATTGATGAGTTGCTTACAAAGCAGAGAAAAAAATGGCAGGGCACGTCCACCCAACTATTGCAGGAACTATCAATGCTCAATAGCAATCTCAACATAAAGCCAAATACGCTGTCGAGAACACTCCACTCAAATGCGGATTTACTTCTTACGAAGTTTAATGTTCACTACAGTGTAAAACGTATCAACAACATAAAACAAATTAGTTTATGGCGAGAAACACCTGAAACGTCCGATATGCACGATATGTGCGATATTTCTGGCACCGGGGGTACCCCCTAAAATATCGGATTTATCGCACTATCGTACAGCTACCTAATATAAAGCACTTATTTTTTCTCTGCTTTTGGCAGTTTCAAGTTCAAATTAGTAATCTTTTTTCAACCACATTTGAACCCTATTCATCTTCATGCACTCAAAAAGACACATAAATCCTAATTGCAGGATAAAGGAGTACACGCACAAGGCGTGTACTCCGGGTCACAACGCCCAGCAGTGCTGGTCGTTCAGGTAAAACAGCCTACGTGTATTTTTTTCTCATTACACGTAGGCTTATCATTAATAAAAAAGTAAATTCTCAAAACAAGCAGTTAAAATCCAACTTTTCAGGGAATGAATACAAGTTACTTTCTACACGTATAAAAATGGAGGTCGTATCATGTCAATTCCAACAACAAATAACAAACGGCTCAAAGACAATAATATTAAGATGTACGATAAATTGCAAATTACTGCATATTTGAAAAAAGAGGACATTTTAAAATTAGACAACCTTATCTCACTTACCGATGCTAAAAGCAGAAATGACGTTTTGGAGCATGCCATAGATTTTTATTTTAGCTTTCATACTTCACAACTCAGTCAGGAATATTTATGTGCAACGCTCGGTTTCAAAATGGACGGACTAATCGGCACACTCGGAACACGGTTGGCACGGATGCAGTTCAAAACCGCGGTTGAATTGGACATGCTCACACGAATGTTGGCAACCGTCGTTCAGGTAAGCGGTTCCGACTACAATAAACTTAGAAAAACTTCTGTTGATTCGGTCAAGCGTACAAACGGTTGCGTTACCATTCCGCAGGCATATGAAGATCAATTAACAGAAGAGGATTAAAAAACAGAACGACCGTCATTATGAGCGGTCGTTCTGTTTTATCCATTCAATTCGGTAACCAATCACTTCCGCAATTTCCTCCGCTTCACGGTATTTCAGAGTGCCGCGTGTTAATTTATTGCTTAGGTTAGACACACTGTCATTCCGATCATATTTTTCATTCATACGCCGAACGACTTCATTCATAGTCAAGCCGGATTTTACGATCATAGATTTGATTTCTTCCTTTAACGCCACAGCTACCACCTCAGAGCAATTATACCCTACCGTAAAGTAATTTTCAATTATATATATTTATTCACTTGACAGTATATACTATTAAGTATAATATTATACTGTAGAGTAAATAGCATTTGTAAGAAGGAGACTTATTCATGAACATCCAAACTTGCGAGTACAACGAAGATAATGGCAGCATCAACGTTATACTGGAAAACGGTCAGATTATCAGTTTATTATGTGATGAAATTGAAGCTCACTTAAACACAACCATTGTTACCTCTTCCAGACTGGAATGGTTAAAAGAGAATGATTTAAATTCTTATGCTGACATGGTGCTATCCGATGAGATGCAAACCTATCTGGATCAATATCTTTCAGCTTATTGTAAGGAAAAGAAAGCCATTCGAAAACAGATGGAACAAGTCTATGACAAGAATACAGCTGACGAAGTTACAAACGAATTTATGAAGTATCAGGATGAAACTTAAAAGGAGAATAAATATTCATGCCAAACAAAATGAATAAAAAAGGAAAAGGCGAAGGAAATATTCGACAGCGTGCAGATGGAACTTGGGAAGCCCGATTTACTGCAGGGAAAAGCGACGATGGCAAGCAGATACAGCGCTCTATTTACGGAAAAACGCGTGCTGAAGTTTCAAAAAAGCTAATAGAAATATTGAATGAACTGAACACCGGCGATTATATTCCACCCAACAAACTAACACTTTCCATATGGCTTGAGTTATGGCTCAAACAATACGCCAGTATTATCCTGCGCCCTTCCACCTATATCAGCTATGAGGGCTATATTTACAACCACATCAATCCTGTGATGGGTGGAATCCTGCTTAAAGATTTAACCCCTGAACGGATTCAGGTTTTTTATAATGACAAATTTCAAAGCGGTCGAACCGACGGTAAAGGCGGCCTGTCCCCTAAAACAATTCGTAATTTACATAACATGCTTCATAAAGCATTGGATCAGGCCTGCCGAAATAATCTGATTGCTAAAAACATTGCAGAACATACCGTTCTTCCAAAGAGGGAACGAAAAGAAATGCGTGTTCTGTCCAGAAAAGAGCAAAAAGAGCTGATTCTCAAAATCGGTACGGAGCGGTTAGGCTTTGCTATCCTTTTAGACCTATCAACAGGCCTTCGCATCGGTGAATTATGCGGATTGAAATGGCAGGACGTTGATTTCAGCAAAAAGACGTTTCAAGTGCGTCGAACACTTCAACGGCTCAAAACAAGTAAGGCAGAGCAGCAAGAAGCTGAAACTGCCAAAACCAAAGTGGTAGAGGGCAAAGTAAAAACCGATAAAGGAAATCGTGAAATTCCAATTCAGGATAAAATCTTCACGGAACTTTTGGAATATCAGGAGAGACAAAGGCAGGAGAAAAAAGAAGCTTTAGGAGCCTATACTGACTACGATTATGTATTTGCTTCTCAGCTTGGCGGCGCAGTAGAACCCAGCACTATGCGTGACATGTTCAACCGACTCCTGAAACTGGCAACTATCGAACACGCCAATTTTCACTCTCTGCGCCATACCTTTGCTACACGGGCAATTGAGAGTGGGGTGCCGATTAAGGCCGTCAGCGACATACTGGGACACGCTACGGTACAGCTAACCATGGATTTGTATTGTCACTCGTCGATGGATTTAAAGCGTGATGCAGTAAATAAAATGGCTGATTTGTGGTAAAAAGAGCATAGGGATTGAGATTTATCATTCTCAATCCCCATGCTCTTTTTTATCATAGAAAATCATCATATGTATCAATTGATCGTAATTTATAATTAACGTAATGATTTAAAGATTTTCTCATTTGTTTCGGACGACAACTTTCGACAAATTCCTTAGCGTGACCCGTTAACATAACAATAGTTGGAGTCGTAATTGACACTTCCAACATTTTGCGAATTGCATATTTTTGCATTCCATACGCAGTGAATCGATTTAGTATTATTTCATCAACTGAATTTTCTTTTTCATATTTATTTTTTATTTTGTTCAATAAATAAGAAAAAGAACCTGTTGGTAACGTTCCATTTTTTACGAACGGAAACAAAGGTGCGTTTTGATCATCACTACTCAATAAGTCCTTTATTTCTTTGGCTAAAGTAAATGGCACTTCTATCATTATGTTTTGTGTATTTACATCTGTATTTTTCTTATTTTCTATTTTTAATATCCGTCTCTCCCAATTAAAATTGTTTTGCAGAATACCTGCCATTTTATCAAGGGTAATACCATATAAAAGCAATAATTTAAATATAATTGCGACTTGCTTGTCCTTATTAGAAAATCCAGATTCAGCGTTTAAAAATTTCATAATAAAATCATATTGTTGAGTTTGAATAGCTGGATATGATTTTTTTCCTATTAAAGTATATTCTTCATCTTTGATTTGTTCCACTACATCCTTTTTCAAATTTTTTGAAAAAGGTATAAGCTCTCTCAATGTAGGATTTTTATATTCTTTTGTTAACACTATTTCATAGAACTGATTAAACGCTTTAAAAAAATCATCTATTGAACTCTCAGATCTTTCAAGGGTGTTTAGATCTGCTCCTTTAGGCCTGTTGTTTTTAACATAAAAGACAGTAGCATCAATAATATGCTGTCTGTTAAATACAGCATTCCAAAATATATCTATCTTGTTTTCATATGTCAGTTTGATAACTTCATTTTCGATAAATGGGAGAAAATATTCCTTGATTTTATAAGGATATACTCCTTGTAAACTTTTTTTATTTGATTTTAACTTAGGGTTTTGTAAATCGCGTCTTTTAATTTCTTGTTCAAATAAAGAATATAATCTTTCTAACTCTGCCAACATTGCATTTCCCTCCAAAATAATTTTAATGTAAGGGTAAAATAAGGGTACGATAATTTAGTCTTTAAACATTATATTCTAATTTCCAACAAATATCTATCATAAACATACAGAAAAACAGGCTAAATTCTTGTCGAATTTAGCCTGTTTCACTAAAATTTTGGTTTCGGAGGCAGGATTT
>Ga0183095_10203_pt2 | contig 70349 bp, 67 predicted proteins | sample BioMet4_FD_130346 | JGI IMG/M metagenome (GOLD analysis project Ga0183095, IMG submission 130346) | Microbial communities from bioreactor (seeded with sewage sludge) at LBNL, California, USA - Biofuel metagenome 4 (v2) (version 3) | ecosystem: Engineered > Bioreactor > Anaerobic > Unclassified ... | reverse complement strand
TTGGGACACTCAGAGATGGGCGCGAAGCTCATCTTTTTACTCTGCGGAATGCCAGGGGAACAGAACTTAGTGTGACCGATTTCGGCGGGCATGTTCAGGCACTGCGTACAGCAGATTGTCTGGGTCATCCGGTGGACGTCGTTTTGGGCTATGGCGATATTGCTACGTATGAGGCGGAGGACAAATTTATCGGCGCGCTCATTGGCCGCTGTGGCAATCGTATTGCACGGGGGCGTATTTCGATTGATGGGAAAAGTTATCAGCTGGACTGTAATGATGGCAAAAATCATTTACACGGCGGTTTTTCCGGGTTTAATAAACGGCTGTGGGAAGCAAAACCAGCGGCTGATGGACTGCATTTGTTTTATGTCAGCCCGGATGGAGAGGGGAATTATCCGGGAAAACTGAGCGTGCAGGTGCTTTATGATCTGACCGATGACAATGAACTGATCATCCGGTATGAGGCCGTGAGTAAAGCGGATACAATTTGCAATCTGACGAATCACACGTATTTTAATCTGGCGGGATTTTCCAGCGGACCGGTGGTGCATCAAAAAATTCAATTGTTTGCCGATGCCTGGACGGAAGTCGACGCCGAGTCACTGCCGAATGGGCGTATTGTTCCGGTGGAGGGGACGCCGATGGATCTGCGTGAGCCGACGGCTATCGGGGCGCATATTGATGATGATTTTTCGCAGCTGCGTTTTGCCGGCGGTTATGATCATAACTGGGTGGTGCGTGATGTTCCCTGCGAAGAGTATCCGGGAACCGGGCTGCGGAAAATGGCCTGGGCGATGGCGCCGGCTACGGGAATTACGCTTACCGCCTATACAACCTTGCCGGGGGTGCAGTTTTATGCGGGCAATTATCTGGACGGCCGTCCGTTGGGAAAGAATGGCACGGCCTTTACCAAGCGTTGCGGTTTTTGTCTGGAAGCACAGTATTTTCCCAATGCGCCGGCCAATCCGGAGTTCCTGCAGCCGTTGCTGCGCAAAGGGGATGTCTGGCGGGCGGAAACCGTATATGCTTTTGGTAGCACGAACAAGTAAATACAGCTTTGCATAAAGTGCCATGGAAAAGTGAAAGGAAAGCATACAAATTTTTAAAATTTGTATGCTTTTTTGTTGCGCCAGGAAAAAAATTGTGGTATGTTAATAGAAGAAAGAAGATTCGGGCAACCGGAGAGTTTTCTAAAATTTTAGTCATTTTGACTGGTATCTTATGTATAGGAAAGGGTAAGGGGATCGGTTTGGAGAAAAAAAAAGCAGAACCGAAATATCTCAGAATTGTCAACTGGATCAAGAAACGTGTCGATGACGGTGAACTGGTCGTTGGCGATCGGCTGCAGTCGGAGAATGAACTCAGTGCACGTTTTGGTCTGAGTCGTCAGACGGTGCGCCAGGCGACGAGTATTCTGGAGAACAGCGGTATTCTGGAACGACGGCGCGGCAGCGGTACATATGTAGCGTCGACTTGTGTGGTACAACGTGCGGTGACGATGAATATCGGCGTGATCACAACCTATCTGGATGATTACCTTTTCCCGTGTGTCATTCGCGGCATTGACGGAGTTCTTACGGCGCATCACTATACGATTCAGCTTTCCATTACTTATAATAAAGTAGAAAATGAGCGGGCGATTTTGGAGTCGATGCTGAAAAAGGGCATCGATGGGCTGATTGTCGAGCCGACCAAGAGCGGCCTGCCAAATCTCAATGCCGATCTCTATCGGCAGATCAAACGTCAGGGCATCCCCTGTGTGTTCATTCATGCCGAATATCCGGGGTTGAATATGCCGTCGGTCATGATGGATGATTTTGCCTGTGGACGAGAAGCGGCGGCCTATCTTATTAAAAAGGGGCATAAAAAAATCGCCGGGATCTTTAAAGCCGACGACAATCAGGGGCATCAGCGCTATGCCGGGTTTGCCAGCGAACTCAAACGGCAGGGACTGGCTCTGCAGGAAAAGAGTATTGTCTGGTTTACCACAGAGGATATGGAGCAGGAAGCGGAATTTGTTCATAGTCTGGAAAAGGGGATTTTGCGCCGGATTCGTAGCTGTACGGCGATTATTTGTTATAACGATCAGGTGGCAGTGCGCATTATGGAAGCTGCTGAACGCAACGGCGTTCGGGTTCCGGAAGATTTATCCATGATTTCTTTTGATGATTCTTATCTGGCGACGCTGGATAAAGTCGGATTGACAACATTTATGCATCCTAAAGAAGAGCTGGGCCGGGTGGCGGCGACGAATCTGTTGAAAATCATTGGGCATTCTGCCTATGAGAACGCTGTGCGGTTTCCTCCCCGGCTGGTGGAGCGTGAATCGGTGCGGGCGCTGGAATGAAGCGGCTGATTTTGGTCGGTTTGTTTTTTGTGATGTATGATAATTTTTAACATATTGTATGATGAATGAGGAGGAGATTGGTATGGCAAAGTATTCAGTCGGCATTGATTATGGTTCCTTGTCCGGAAGGTCGGTGCTGGTGGAAATCGGCACCGGGCGGGAACTGGCGTCTGCGGTGTATGATTACCCGCATGCAGTGATGGATGAGCAGCTGCCGGACGGAACGAAACTTGGCGTCGACTGGGCGCTGCAGGATCCGCAGGATTATCTGGATGTACTGGCGCATACAATTCCGGTGCTTTTGCAAGAGACTGGCATTGATCCGGCGGATGTTGTCGGCATCGGCACTGATTTCACGGCCTGCACGGTATTGCCGGTGAAAAAAGACGGCACGCCGCTGTGTTTTTTGCCGGAATTTAAAAATAACCCCCATGCTTACGTTAAACTCTGGAAACATCATGCCGCGCAGGATAAGGCGAATCATATCAATGAAATAGCTGCTTTTATGGGAGAGAAGTGGCCAGCGCGTTATGGCGGAAAGATTTCTTCCGAGTGGGAGTTCCCGAAACTTTGGCAGATTCTTGATGAGGCGCCGGAGGTTTATGATGCGATGGATTACTTTGTTGAGGCTGCAGACTGGATTATCTGGCAGCTTACGGGTGTCCAGACGAGAAATTCATGCACGGCCGGTTATAAGGGAATCTGGAGCAAGCGCGAGGGTTATCCGTCCGAGGCATTCTTCCGGGCGCTGGATCCGCGGTTGGAGCATGTAATCGCTGATAAGATGAGCTGCCCGGTGACGCCGCTGGGGCGGAAGGCAGGCGAGCTGACGCCGGCGATGGCGAAAATTACCGGCCTTAAGGCTGGCACGGCGGTGGCTATTGGCAACGTTGACGCGCACGTGACGATTCCCGCTGTTAAAATCGATTCTGCAGGCAAGATGTTGGGCATTATGGGAACGTCCACCTGTCATGTTTTATTGGGCAAAGAGGAAAAGACGGTTCCGGGAATGTGTGGCGTGGTTGAAGACGGTATTATGCCGGGATTTTTTGGCTATGAAGCCGGGCAGTCCTGCGTGGGCGATCATTTTGCCTGGTTCGTGGAAAACTGCGTACCGGCAGCTTATCTGGAAGCGGCCCAAAAAGCGGGGCAGGATATTCAAGCTTACCTTTCCGGGCTGGCAGCCAGACTGGCTCCGGGAGAATCTGGGCTGGTGGCGCTGGATTGGTGGAATGGCAACCGGTCGGTGCTGGTGGATGTAGATCTCACCGGGTTGATGCTCGGCATGACGCTGGCGACAAAACCAGAAGAAATGTATCGGGCGTTAGTTGAGGCTACTGCTTATGGGACCCGTAAAATTATTGAGACCTTCAACCGTAGCGGCGTGCCGGTTCATGAATTCTATGCATCAGGCGGAATTTCGCAGAAGAATCCGATGGCGATGCAGATTTATGCCGATGTTATCAATCTGCCGGTTCGTATTGCCGGATCGGAACAAGGTCCGGCGCTCGGTTCGGCAATTTTTGGCGCCGTAGCGGCAGGTAAGGCGGCCGGCGGCTATGATGATGTGTTCCAGGCGGCGCGGGACATGGGGAATCTGAAGGATATTGTTTATACACCGAATCCGCAGTCGGCAGCAGTGTATGATAAACTGTATGCCGAATATGATCTGCTGCACGAATATTTTGGCCGCGGCGGCAATGACGCTATGAAGCGGCTTAAGGCAATCCGGATTGCCGTGAAGAAAGCAAAAAAGTAAGAGCGGCGATGCAGGCAGTTTATAAAATAGATTGGCGCAGGAGGGGAAAATAAGATGAAATTTAAGCAGGAAGCGGAGTTCTGGTTTATTGTCGGCAGCCAGCATTTGTATGGGGAGGAAGCTTTGCAGCAGGTGGCGGCGCATGCGCGGCAGATGGCAGACGGCTTCAATGCGGCGGGACGGCTGCCGGCCAGAGTTATATACAAGCTGGTGGCAACGACTTCGGATGCGATTGAACAGGTCATTGAGGATGCCAATTATGATAAAAAATGTGCGGGGATTATCACCTGGATGCATACTTTTTCACCATCCAAAATGTGGATTCGCGGACTGGTGAAATTACAGAAGCCCTATCTTCATCTGCACACGCAGTTTAACCGTGAGATTCCCAACGAAGGAATCGACATGGATTTTATGAATCTCAATCAGTCGGCGCATGGCGATCGTGAGCACGGCTTTATCGGTGCCCGTCTGCGGCTGGCGCGTAAAATTGTGGTCGGCTATTGGGAGGATGCGGCGGTACAGCAGAAAATGGCGTCATGGATGCGGGTGTCCCTGGGCGTTATGGACAGCCGGCAGCTGAAGGTGGCGCGTTTTTCCGATAATATGCGGGATGTGGCGGTGACCGAGGGCGATAAAGTGGAGGCGCAGATCCGGCTGGGCTGGTCGGTAAATACGTATCCCACGGGCGAACTTGTTTCTTATATTGAAGCCGTTAGCGAGGCGGAGATCGATGCGATGATGGCTGCTTATGAAGAAAAGTATACCATGCATACCGATCAGCTGGCATCGGTGCGTTATCAGGCAAAGCTGGAAGTCGCCATACAAAAATTTCTGGAGCAGGGCGGCTTTGAAGGGTTTGTCAATCACTTTGATGATTTATATGGTATGGAGCAGCTGCCGGGGCTGGCGGTACAGGATCTCACGGCACAGGGTTACGGCTTTGGACCGGAGGGAGACTGGAAAGTAGCGGCTTTGGCACGGGTGATGAAAGCCATTGCGCAGGGCGATGATCAGGGCACGGCGCTCATGGAGGATTATACGTACAATTTTGCTCCGAACGGTGAAAGCCTGATTTTGGGCGCGCATATGCTGGAGGTATGTCCCAGTGTAGCAGCCGGACGGCCGAAGATTGAGGTGCATCCGCTGGGAATCGGCGGTAAAGACGATCCGGCCCGCTTGGTCTTTGAGGGAAAAGCCGGTCCGGCGATTACGGCCTCGCTGATTGATATGGGAGGCCGTATGCGGCTGATTGTACAGGATGTAGAAGCGGTTAAACCGATTTTGCCGATGCCGAATCTGCCGGTAGCGCGCGTGATGTGGAAACCGCTGCCCAATCTGGAGACGGCGGCAGAAGCCTGGATTCTTGCAGGCGGAGCGCATCACAGCGTAATCAGTTATAGCGTAACGGCGGAACAGTTGGCGGATTGGGCCGAGATCATGGGAATTGAGTATGTGCATATTGGCAGCAATACGAATATTGCCGCGTTTAAACAGCAGTTGTTTTTGATGGATATGGCGTGGAAGTTAAAATAAAGATAGGCCGGAGAATGGAGCTCCCGACGATGGGACGCGGCGGCTGCCGGTGATTGCCGGCAGCCGCCGGCCGCCCGGGATTTTCTGTCGGAGAAAGGATGCTTTATGTTAGAAGATTTAAAACAGGCGATTTATGAAGCGAATATGATGCTGCCGAAATATGGTTTAGTGACATTTACCTGGGGCAATGTATCCGGGATTGACCGTTCCCGGGGTCTGGTGGTCATCAAGCCGTCCGGTGTAGAATACAGCGTGATGCAGCCGGAAGATATGGTGGTGGTCGATCTGGACGGCAAGGTGGTTGAGGGACGGTATAATCCGTCGTCTGATACGGCGACCCATCTGGAACTTTATAAGGCTTGCGGCGAGATCGGTGGCATCGTGCATACGCATTCGCGGTATGCGACTTCGTGGGCGCAGGCGTGTCGGCCGATACCGGCGCTGGGGACTACGCATGCCGATGATTTCTATGGCGATATCCCCTGCACCCGGGCAATGTCGCCGGCCGAGATTCAAGGCGATTATGAAAAAGAGACCGGTAAAGTCATTGTAGAGACTTTTCAGGGACGGAATATGATGGAAGTGCCCGGCGTTTTAGTATACTCCCATGGTCCGTTTGTTTGGGAAAAAAATGCGGCGGCAGCCGTGAAAAAAGCCGTGGTTTTAGAAGAGGTTGCTTTTATGGCCTATCATGCTATGACGCTTTCCGGAGGGCATTTGCCCTCGATGCAGTCGGAACTTTTGGATAAGCATTATCTGCGGAAACATGGCGCCAATGCGTACTATGGACAGAAAAATTAAATAAATTGCTGATTAACCGATAAAGTGTAAACTTTGTCGGTTAATTTTTTACTACCCGTCTCTTGAATAAAAACATAATTCTCATATAAAGAGATAAAATTCACACGATAGTACATAAATTCAATTATTTTAAATATTTAGTAGACGAAACGGAAAAAAACGGTTACAATATAACTTGTTAACATGAAGAAATGATAATGAATAATAGTTGGGTTCTAAATCAATTAGGGAGGCAAGGCTATGAATATCCATGAGTATCAAAGTAAGCAAATTCTGCAATCATATGGCGTCAATGTGCCCAATGGCCACGCGGCGTTTAGTCCGGAGGAGGCGGCTCGTATCGCCAAGGATCTCGGCACACCGGTGGTGGTCGTGAAGGCGCAGATTCATGCGGGTGGCCGTGGTAAAGCCGGCGGTGTAAAAATCGCTCATAATATTGATGATGTAAAATTTTACGCATCGGAGCTATTGGGGAAGACCCTGGTTACGAAGCAAACCGGTCCGGAAGGCAAACAGGTCAATCGCCTTTTGATTGAAGCTGGTTCTGATATTGCCAAGGAATACTATCTGAGCTTTGTGATTGACCGTAAGACCGCGCAGGTCGTTATGATGGGTTCTGAGGCCGGGGGGATGGAAATCGAGGAAGTGGCGGAAGAAACTCCGGAAAAGATTTTTAAAGAGTTTATTGATCCGGCTATGGGGCTCATGCCTTTTCAGACGCGGCGGATGGCATATCATATGCATTTTAAGCCGGAAGTGCTTGGCAAGGTAACAAAACTGATGACTTGCCTTTATCATGCATTTATTGATAAGGATTGTTCTTTGGCAGAGATTAATCCGCTGGTTGTAACAAAACAGAACGATGTTGTTGCCCTGGATGCCAAATTGAATTTTGATGACAGCGGCTTGTTCCGGCATCCGGATATTGAAGCGCTTCGCGATGAGAGCGAAGAAGATCCCAAGGAACGTGCGGCAGCTAAGGCGGCGCTTTCTTATGTCAATCTCGGCGGCGATGTCGCTTGTATGGTAAATGGTGCCGGGCTGGCTATGGCTACGGTTGATATTATTAAATTTTATGGCGGGGAACCAGCCAATTTTCTTGATGTCGGCGGCGATTCTACCGTTGAAAAGATTGCGGAAGCCTTCCGTATCATGCAGTCAGATGATCAGGTTCATGGCGTATTTGTCAATATTTTCGGCGGCATCAATAAATGTGATGTGATTGCTGCCGGTATTGTTGAGGCGGCCAAGGTCGTCGGACTCCGGGTACCGGTTGTCGTTCGTCTCGATGGGACGAATGTTGAAAAAGGCCGCCAGATTCTGGTGGACGCACAGGTTCCGAAAGTCATCATGGCGCCAAAAATGGAAGATGGCGCGAAGCTCATTGTTGAACTCGCTGCAAAAAAAGCTGCTGAATTAACAGCGAATGCCTGAGGGGGGCCGAAATAAATGGGAATTTTTGTTGGCAAAAATAGCAAAGTTGTCGTGCAGGGCATTACGGGCAAGCAGGCAACATTTCATACAAAGGTTATGCTAGAATACGGTACGAATGTCGTTGCCGGCGTAACGCCGGGCAAAGCCGGCGAAAAGGTGCTGGGGCAGGTGCCGGTATTCAATACGGTGCAGGATGCGGTGGATGAGACCGGCGCCAATGTTTCAGTGATTTATGTACCGGCGCGCTTTGCGGCGGATTCAATCTGCGAAGGTGTCGATGCCGGACTGGATCTTATTGTCTGCATCACGGAGCATATTCCGGTGCTGGATATGATTCGGGTTCGTCGTTATATGCAGGGTAAGAATACGAAACTGATCGGACCCAACTGCCCGGGTATTCTTACGGTGGATGAGTGCCGGTTGGGATTGATTCCAACGTATATTCATAAAAAGGGTCATGTCGGCGTTATTTCGCGTTCCGGAACGTTGACTTATGAGGTGACGTATCAGCTGACAATGGCCGGTATCGGGCAGACGACGGCGGTCGGTATTGGCGGCGATCCGATTAAGGGACTCGATTTCATCGAAGTTCTGGATGCCTTTAATCAGGATGATGATACGTTGGCGGTGATGCTGATCGGTGAAATCGGCGGTACGGCAGAGGAAGAAGCGGCTGCTTGGGTTAAGGCGAACATGAAAAAACCGGTCATTGGGTTCATCAGCGGACGGCAGGCGCCTCCGGGCAAACGCATGGGCCATGCCGGGGCGATTATTTCCGGCGGTAAGGGGACTGCGGCCGATAAGATCCGCGCGCTGCATGACGCAGGCATTGAAGTAGCGGATACGGTAGCTAATATGGGCGAAACAGCCGTACGGGTTTTGAAAAAGGCAGGACTGTATGAGCGGTGCCATACCTGCTGAACAAAGTTCAAACGAACATAGCGGCAGCCTGGAATACGAACAGAGGATTCCAGGCTGCTTTTTGGTTTCAGGCAGATCAATGCAAACAACCCCGCGGCAGGATGGCCCGGGGTTGTTTGTATATACATATATATGATGTTGTTGGCGGATTATTTAGCGGCGCGTTCATCATCCCAGTCGTTGGCGCCTTCGTTGGAGAGGCCCAGACGCTTGAGAATCGCAAAATCACCTTTGATGGTCGTCCCGCAGGTTGTGAGCATATCGCCGGTAATCGTTGCGGAAGCACCGGCTAGAAAAGCAGTTGCGCCCTGTTTCGGCAATACTTTGCGGCCGGCGGCAAGGCGGATGTTGGCTTCCGGATTGATAAAGCGGAAGAAAGCAATGGTGCGCAGTACGTCGGTGCCGGGAATCTGCGGCTGATTTTCCAGCGCGGTGCCTTTGATCGGCATCAGGGCATTGATCGGAATCGAATCAATGCCAAGCTCGGCCAGGCTGATTGCCATATCGAGACGGTCATCCCAGTTTTCTCCCATGCCGATGATGCCGCCGGAGCATACGCACAGGCCTTCTTTTTGTGCAATCTTTATCGTGCGGATTTTGTCGTCATACGTATGGGTTGTGCAGATCTGTGGAAAGAAGCGGCGAGAAGTTTCAATGTTGTGATGATAACTGGTAACGCCGGCTTCATGCAACTGATGAAACTGTTCGGCAGAAAGGAAGCCCATGGAGGCACAAAGGCCGATGGTCAGGTCTTTTTTCATCGTGCGAAAAGCGTCCAGCGCTTTTTCAAAATCTTCTCCTGTCAGCGCCCGCCCGGCCGTGACAATGGCAAAGCGGTTGACGCCGGCGTCCTGATTCTTTTTGGCTTCCGTGATGATTTCTTCTTTGGGCAGAAAGCCGTATTCGTCAATGCCGGTGTGATGACATCCAGCCTGCGCGCAATACTTGCAGTTTTCGCTGCAGCGGCCGCTGCGGCCGTTGATGATTGTGCAGAGGTCAATGTGATTGCGGCGGAAATGTTTCTGTATCTGGCCGGCGCCTTTTTGCAATTCTTCCAAATCACTGTTGAGGAAGATCGTAAGATCATCGCCGCGTTTGACACGATAGCCTTGTATGATTTTTTCAGTAAGTTCCGGAATGGTCATTGTCATTTAAAATAGCCTCGCTTTTATGGAAATAAATTTTCTATGAAAACTGTATGAATTCATTATATTTCAACGCAGCAGATTCGTCAACCGAAAATTCGTATATGGTTAACCAAAAAGACAGCCGGCAAGAAAATTACGTTTCTGTCGGCTGGTCTTAATCTTTGCGGATGGCGGGAGAATCCGGTTTTTTAGCAGAGGGCTGAAAAATTTTACTGTCCAGCAGATCATGGATCAGCATATGCGTTTTTTCGCGCGTTTCTTTTTCGTCAAACACCGGTCCATTGGCATATACAAAGCCCCATAATCCCATGGTGAGAAAAGAATTCAACTGTTTTCGGTTATATTTGGTTGTAAAATTTTGCGGCCCATGCAATTCAAAATTTTCCAGATTATTCATGACAAACTGATAATACATCAACAGCGTATTGGAGTTTAAAAGCAACTTGCTGATCGCGTAGGAATTTTTACTGGCCATATCCATGATGGCTTCGGTGAGATTGAGAAAACTTTGATGAAAGTCGCGCTTTTCATTGTCTTTTTGTAGGATTTCATAGCGTTTCTGTGTTTCCAGCTGCATGTCCCGAAAACAGTCCTGCAGCAGATCCATTTTATCGGTGTAATATTTGTAAAAAGTGAGACGACCGGTATTGGCTTCGTTGCAGATTTCCGTCACGGTAATTTTTTCGAAAGGTGCTTCCGCCAGTAAAGCGCGCAGGGTATCTTTTAAACATTTTTTCGTTTTCAAAATTCTCCGGTCCATGATACATCATCCTTTTTTCTGTATAGATATCTATACAACTACAAAATTCTGTTTCTTGCCTTTTTTTTATTATACAACTATAATAAAATATATACAAGCGTATAGATAAGATTGCATATGTAAAGGAGGAATATACAAAATGAAGGTTGTGTTTATTACTCCGGCGGCCGCTTTGCGCCGGCTGCCTTTATACCGCTGGGGTGGTCAGATATATGGACCGTCCAACGCGATTACGGGGCCGTTGATTTTGGGCGGCATTTTGAAGAAAGCCGGGCATGATGTCGAAGTGTATGAGGAACTGAATGCGCCGGTTTCCCTGGATAAACTGCTGTCGGATACGGATGTTTTTTGTTTTTCGCTGATGACCTCCAATGCACCCCGCGGTTATGAACTGGCGGACTGGGTGCATAAAAACACGCAGGCTCGCGTTCTCATCGGGGGGATGCATCCGACAGGCTGCCCGGAAGAGGCGCTGCAGCATGCCGATCAGGTGATTACCGGCGAAGGGGAAAAAGTGATTCTCGATGTGGTGGAAGGGCGGCGGTCCGAAAATATTGTGCCGGGCATTCCTTTGAAAAATCTGGATGAAGTGCCATTTCCTGATTATAGTATTCTGAAAACTCCTTGTCAGGCGGCAAATGTGCTCTCCAGCCGCGGTTGCCCTTTCCGCTGCACGTTTTGCACTACTTCGCGCATGTTTGCACCCTACCGGCAGCGGAGCGTCGATAATGTTATTGCTGAAATCCGGATGTACAAAAAGATGGGTTTTCCTTATCTTAATTTTGAGGATGATAATTTTACGGCTGATAAGGAACGTGCCAAGGAAATTTGTCGGCGCATGATTCGTGAGAAGCTGGTTTTTAAAGAAAGTTTTTTCTTCGGACGTACGGATCTGGCGGATGATGAAGAACTTTTAACGCTGCTGCATGATGCCCATTTGACGCGGGTTTTGATCGGTATTGAGTCTTTAAATCAGAACGCGCTCAACAGCATTCATAAGGGACAGAATATTGAGAATATCCAGCGGGCGGCGGTAGCCTGTGCCAAACATAAGATCCGGGTTATTGCCAGCATTGTTTTGGGACTTGACGATGATACCATGGCCGATATGGAACGCAGTGTGGCTTTTGCTAAAACGATCCATGCCTATCAGCTGCAACCGGCGCTGCTGACACCTTATGCCGGCACGCCGGTGTATGATCAGTTAAAAGGGGAGGGCCGGCTGATTAGCGGCGACTGGAGTGATTTTGACATGATGCATGTGACTTTTTTGCCCCGCCAGGCAACGCCCTGGCAGCTTCAGGAGAAGTTTTATCATGCGTTAAAGGTCTTTTATGATTTCGCATCCTGTCGGGTCATCGGGAAAATTTTCGGCAGGGAATATGGATGGCGCCGGCTGGGACTGGCGGCTGTGGTTCGGCTGGGCGTGTTCGGCGCACGCGTGGCTTCCCGGATTGCTCGGTCAAGCGTTTATTACCGCATTCGTCATTTTGCCGCTGAACGTTATCAGACGGATCGGCCGCCTTCCTGTCATGACCAAATATGAGCCAAGTGATTCCGGGACCGCGCAGCAATGTAATGGCGATGAGGCAGGCGCTGCTGTGCGGTTCTGTTGTTTGTAAGGGGGAATGATAATATGGGCCTTTCTAAGACCAAAGAAAATGTGGCCATCGGATTTGTAACGGGCCGCAAAAGTTTTCAAAAGGTACTGAAAACCTATGGATATCACTGGCAGGGACTCATTCAGGAACATCCGATGAATATTCATTTGATTGTTGCTTATGATCTGAACTATAAACATACGAAAGTAGAAGATTATGTTCTTTTGCAGCCCAAGCTGCGCAATGTTTTTCAATCGGTTCTATTTTTAGGACCGAAAGAAATTCATCAGATGATTGAAGAGTTGTGCAGCAGCGGAGTTCTGACCCGTGACGCCGCCGATCTTTTATTTGAAAAGGGGTATGCCGGCAAACGCAATGCGGTACTATATGCCGCTATCCGTAAAAATATGGATGCGCTGTTGTTTCTCGATGATGATGAATATCCCCTGGCGGTTACGCATCAGCATCAAGTGGCTTTATGGAGCGGACAAGATGTTTTTCGCGAACATATTCGCAATCTGCGTAAATATGATGTGACCAACGGTTATCACTGCGGCTACATATCGCCGATTCCACACTTGGATTTTAATGCGGAGTTTACGGCGGATGATTTCCGCCTTTTGATTGAAGCGGTCAGCAATGATATCCTGAACTGGGCCAATATACAGGAAATCATGCAGAATGGCGGCGTCACCTATGCTGATCCCAATGTCTTTATTGAGCATAAAACAATTGCCTTGGAAAAGGGCGGCGGGGATGGTCTGCCGATTTCCGGGTCGAATCTCGGCATTAGTCTGCAAAATGTAAAGAGAACCGTTCCCTTCTTTAATCCACCGGGAGCCCGGGGCGAAGATACCTTTTTCAGCCTTTCTCTGACGAGACAAAAAGCGGCGCGCATTCCGGTGTATACCTTTCATGATGGTTTCATGCAGTATCCGGGCATTTTAAACGGCGCGCTGCCGCAGCATTTAAAACAAGTGGAGGCATTTGATGCCGGTGTGCCGGAGCGTTTCTATCATGCCTGCATCGGCTGGTTTCGTTACAAACCGCTGCTGATGTATGCGACGGACAGCGCCGTATACCAGTCGCAGGCTAAAGAGCTTATCCGCAAGCTGCGTTCTACGATGCCAAAGCTGGAAGCGTATTTTCATTTGCCTTTTAATCAGACAATTCGTGAATTTGTCCGTTTTTCCAATCGGGTACAGATGGATTATGAAAGTTACCAATGTAATCTGGCGGCCTGGCAGAAACTGACCGGTAAGCTTGACTCATGAACCGGCCGGAGGTGTTGGGAATTTGTCCGGAAAACGCGTCCGCCTGAGTTTACGGAAATTTATATATGTGTTAGAATAGGACTGCATCCATGGGCGGAACCTTTTTGTCAGTGGATGGCCGGTCGGTTCGATGCTATATAGGTAAATGGCTAAGACCGGTATTTTTGAGTGGGAAAAAGAACGGAAATCTGTTATGATATAAAAGGATTCGCGGTATGGAACCGGAAAGCATGAACGAGGGCTTTCTTTGTTACCGGGCGGCATCCATTGTGAGGTGAAGGAGCCGGGGCTTCGTGCTGCCGGTGATTGTTTGCAGAAAAATTTTGAAGCGACTATAGAATTTTCGGATCGGCAGGAAGCGTATGCCTTGCTGGGCGGGCATGACGAATATCTACATGTGCTGCGGGATAGTTTTGCTTGTCAGTTTGTCAGCCGGGGCGATGCGTTGCTGCTGTATGGTGATGAAGGCGAGGTGCGGGCCGCGGCTGCGGTGTTGCAGGAACTGTTGTCGCTACACCGGCAGGGGACGCTGGTAACGTTGCATGAGGTTCGGTACAGCATCAGCTTGGTGAAAAGCGGCCAAGGGGAAGCGCTGCATCAGCTGTTCAGCGATACGCTGCTGGTGACCGCCAAAGGGCGGGCCGTGCGTCCCAAGACCCTGGGACAGAGCCGGTACTTGGCGACGATTCGTAAACATGCTGTCAGTTTTGGCATTGGCCCGGCGGGAACGGGTAAAACGTATCTGGCGGTGGTCATGGCCGTGGCGGCGCTGCGCAGCCGTGAAGTGGACCGTATCATTTTGACGCGGCCGGCGGTAGAGGCCGGCGAGCGGCTGGGATTTTTGCCGGGCGATATGCAGGAGAAAGTCGATCCTTACTTGCGGCCGCTGTATGATGCGCTGCAGGATATTCTGGGTTTGGATACGTATCAGAAACTCATACTGAAAGGCGTTATTGAGATTGCTCCGCTGGCTTATATGCGCGGCCGTACTTTGGAGCGGGCTTTTGTGATCCTGGATGAAGCGCAGAACACGACGGATAAGCAGATGAAGATGTTTTTGACACGACTGGGGTTTGGTTCACGCATGGTCGTGACCGGCGATCTCAGTCAGGTCGATTTGCCGCGCGGGATGATCAGCGGGCTGCAGGAGGCAGCGGAAGTGCTGTCGGGGGTTGCCGGCATCGGTTTCGTGCGTTTTGATGCTTCGGATGTGATTCGTCATGAGGTCGTGACGCGTATCGTGGAAGCTTACGCTGCTTATGAAGAGCGGCGGCTGGCTGACCGGCGGGAACGCCGGGCGGCGCAGGAGGGAAAATAATGGAAGTTATTATCAGTCAGGAGCCGGAGGAGATGGCTCTGGCCGCCGATATTGAGGCTACGGTGCGTCAGGCGGCAGAAAAGGTCGGCGAGCTCTATGATCTGAAAGAAGCTGAAGTCAGTGTGACGCTTACGGATAATGCGCATATTCATGCGCTGAATCGCCAGTATCGTAACATTGACCGGCCCACGGATGTGCTCTCGTTTGCGCTGAATGAGAGCGAGGAGCCAACCGTCATGGGAGGCTCGGGCATCAATGTCCTCGGCGATATTATTATTTCGGTGGAGCGGGCGCAGGAGCAGGCCGCTGGGTATGGGCACAGTCTGCGCCGGGAAGCTGCGTTTCTAACGGTGCATGGCATGCTGCACCTTTTAGGTTATGATCATATGGAAGAAAAGGATCGGCTGGCTATGGAAAAAGAACAAAAATATGTGATGGAGCAGCTGGGAATTCCCCGGGAATAAATCTGGCTGCGAGATGGGAGAAAGTATGGAACAAAAGCATAAATCGGGTTTTGTGGCGGTTATCGGCCGTCCGAATGTCGGAAAATCAACTCTGATCAACAGTCTCATCGGGCAAAAAATTGCGATTATGTCCGATAAACCGCAGACTACGCGTAATCGGATTCTGTGTATCCTGACCCGTCCGGAGGCACAGATCGTTTTTCTGGATACACCGGGTATGCACAAGCCGCTGCATAAGCTGGGCGAGTACATGGAACGCACGGCTGAGGGGACGATGCGTGAAGTCGACGCCATCTTTTTTGTCGTCGATGCTACGGAAAAAATTGGCGCCGGCGAGCGTTATATTATTGAGCGGTTGCGCGCGACGAAAACACCGGTCATTCTGGTGGTCAATAAATTGGATCTGATTGATCGTCAGCAGGTGCTGCCAATCATTACGACGTATACCACGCAGTATGATTTTTCCGGCGTTGTGCCGATTTCGGCGAAGGCTGAACTGAATCTGGAAGATCTTTTGAGTGAAACGGTCAAATATCTGCCGGAAGGTCCGCAATATTATCCGGAAACGATGGTGACGGATCAGCCGGAACGGCTGATTGTGGCCGAATTGGTGCGGGAGAAAGTGCTTGAGCTGACGCGGGATGAAGTGCCGCATGCTGTAGCCGTCGATGTGGATGAAATGGCGACGCGGCCGACGGGAGATGTTTATGTCCGGGCGACGATTTACGTAGAACGCGATTCGCAAAAGGGCATTATCATCGGCGCCAAAGGTTCCATGCTGAAGCAGGTCGGCGCCAAGGCCCGTCATGATATTGAGGCTCTGCTGGGATCCAAGGTTTATCTTGATCTTTGGGTTAAAGTAAAGAAGGATTGGCGTAATCGGGATAATGTATTAAAAGGGTTTGGTTTCGAATAAAAGGAGCAGGCCGTATGGCGCAATATACAACCGAAGCAATTGTACTGCGGGTGAAAAACTGGGGCGAAGCGGATAAAATGCTCCAGTTTTTTTCACGTGATCGCGGGCGTATTCCCGCGGTTGCCTTTGGCTGTCGTCGGCCCAAGAGTCCGCTGGCCGGCGGCATGCAGCTATTTAATCATCTGGATGTCACGCTGCAGCAGGGGGACCGGCTGGCCACGGTACGACAGTGTTCTTTGCGGGATCGTTTCCGGAAATTGGATGAAGATCTCACGGCAATGGCCTATGGTTCTTTTGTGGCGGAACTAGCTGCCGAACTGGCGCCGGAAGGGCAGCCGCAGCCGGAGCTATTTGACCGGCTTTTGGCTATATTTAGTGCTTTTGCCCGGCATAATTCCCGTTTGATCGCTCTGGCGGCTGGATATCAGCTGTTGGAACTGGCAGGTTTGCAGCTAAATTATGCGCAGTGTACGCATTGCGGCAAGAAATTGGAGGGGGATGCCTGGTTCGATGCGGCCGAAGGCGGAGCATTTTGCCCGGAGTGCCGTACGGCAGCCGGGATTCCTTATCCGGTCGGGCAGCGGGAATTCATTTGCCGCTTGGCGGCGCTTGATTGGGCAGCACCGCCGCAGTTCAGTGTGAAAAAAGCGGCGCTGCTGGCGGCGGAAAATTTACTGCTGACTTATTTGCGCAATTTGTTCGGGCACGATTTGAAATCGCTCCGGTTTATTCGCATGACAAGTTCGCTTTAAGATGTTCGCCTTTACAAGCGGGAGTAAAAAATAAGTATAAATTCGGCTGGATTCATTTGATGCCGAGATAATGCCGAAAAAAGACTGCTGCGGCCCATAAAATGGTTGTCCGCAGCAGTCCTTTTTTGTGATGATTTTATTCAAATTTATTTTTCCAGTTTAAGATTCGGGTCCAGTTTAATATCGTTGATACCGAAGTAAGCGCAGCACTCTTCCCGAGTCATGCCGGTATTGAAATCGTCGTAAGCAATATGGCGCAGCGCCCGCATGGTTTCCGGAACCTGACTGGGCGGCACGGTGACAACCAGTTCGCCGCGTTGGGCGGCGGCGGCAATCATGGCGACCCGGGCGGCATCTTCCAGCCAAATCGTATGCAGCAGAAGCAGCGTGGCCGCTATGATAAAGGAGACGATCGCTAGTCCGCCGGTACGAAAAATCCGTCCCTCCGGCCGTATGAGCAAGGTGTTTTTTACCGCCGGAATACGCAAGACGACCGCCGCGCTGATGAGCACAATGATCGATGAGCCAAAGAGGGCTCGCCCGGGAAAGGATGGCGCGCCGACCACAACCAGATTGTTAAAAAATGCCAAGACAAAAAGAAAAGCGGCATAGCGCAGTTCGGGATACGCTTTCCAGATCATGCGCCGGGTGATCTGTTTTTTGAACGGCCGGATCGTTTGTTTGAAAAGATTGGCATGATTGATGGTCGTGAGGTAAACATAAGCCACGCTGAACCAATAGATCATGACTTCTTCCAAACCGGACATCGTATTGGTGAAATGGGAAATTGTCGTTGCATCCGTCAGCCCCAGCGGAGTGAGAATACCGGCGATGATGAGATCCCGCAGCCCGATAGCGACCGGCCCGCCATCAACGCCGCCCTTAAAGTAGGATACAACAAATATCAAAATAATGGCCAGCAGCGTGTAATGATGATTTTTTACCGGCGTTGCGGGGATGGACAGGCCGTTCTTTTTTGCGACGTCCAGAATCAGAATGCGCCAGGCCAAAACCATAATCAAGAGAATTGGCAGCATATAGATCAGTATTTCTAAATTGGCAGAAATCTGATTCGCAAAGTGAAAAAAGATCGAACGGTCCTGATCCGAGACATAGCGGACAAAATTGCCCGGTGCCGCCAAACAGGCGATGGTGCCAATGAGCGAGCCAACGGCGCCGGCGATCATCCAGGGACGGCATCGCCGCTGCTTTTTCCAACACCAGAGAGTAATGGTAAAGGCCAGTAAAGTGGTGGTGACGGTGAGATTTTCTACGGAACAGGCCGCAATCATGCCCAGAAAAAACATGCTCGGTACGAGCCAAAACCCGGTCAGGTCAAAGCGCTGGGAGACTTCAAGATTGTAAGGGAGCAGAAATATCGCGGTGAATAGGCCGGTCCAGAGATAAACGGCAGAGCCGCAGAGCCAGATGGCAATTTCACCGAAGTGAGAAACGCCCAACCAGAAAAAAATAACCAAAGTTAGCAGTACCGAAGGTTCTGCCGCCCATTTCAAGGAGCGGCTGGCATGCAGATACATGAATACCACCATGAGGACAAAAACGATGGCATTGCCGATATTGAACCAAAACTTTCCATAAAGCAGGAAAGCAAATTGAATGAAGAAACTTACGAGACGTCCGCCATGGGTCAGATAATATTGTTTCAGGGATAAGAGCACATCCTGCATGGAGCTAAGATGATCCCCGGTGCCCCAAATAACGGCGGCAATGTAATCATCGCGGTACATAGGCATCCAGGCATTCAATACATACATTAAAAGAAAAGTGAAACCCAGAATCGCTATGGCAAAAAGTTTTCGACGATCATTTTGTATCAAAAAAAGTTCCTCCCGTAAAGATGAATTATTAGAACTTTTCAATCATACCATTAAGGAAAAGTGCTGTCAATTCATTGGGTTTGGCCCGTTGGGCGTTGACAAGCGTATAGGGATTTGTTACACTTACATTTAGCGATGAACGAGAAGGAGTAATCCTGCAGAAGCGAGACGGCGATGGTGCGAGGCCGTCAATGGGGTGAAAGGCGCTCGGGAGCTGTTTCTTCTTATGAAGGTGGGCCGCAAGGCCAATCAGGGTGGAACCGCGGGAAGCATATCCCGTCCCTGTAACGAACGATGTTACAGGGACGGGATTTTTTATTTTTTTAGGAGGTTGTATATTTATGAAGTTTCAGGAAATCATCCTGGCGCTGCAAAAATTCTGGTTGGAACAGGGCTGTATTTTAGCGGAGCCATATGACGTGGAAAAAGGCGCGGGGACGATGAATCCATCAACGTTTCTTCGGGTATTGGGGCCCGAGCCGTGGAATGTCGCCTATGTGGAGCCGTCGCGCCGTCCGGCCGACGGCCGCTATGGAGAAAATCCGAACCGGCTCTTTCAGCACCATCAGTTTCAAGTGATTATGAAGCCGTCGCCGGATAATATCCAGGAGCTTTATCTTGCGAGTCTGGAACGGCTGGGCATTGATCCGAAACAGCACGATATCCGCTTTGTGGAGGATAACTGGGAGTCGCCGACGCTGGGGGCTTGGGGACTCGGCTGGGAAGTCTGGCTGGATGGGATGGAAATCACCCAGTTTACGTATTTCCAACAGGTTGGCAGTCAGGATATTCAGCCGGTAGCTTCAGAGATTACCTATGGATTGGAACGCCTGGCGATGTATATTCAGGGCGTTGAAAATGTTTATGACATTCAATGGACGGATGGCTGCACGTATGGCGATATTTTTCACCAGAATGAGTTCGAGCAGTCGACCTATGCTTTTGAGCTGTCGGATGAAGCCCTGCTGTTTGACCTCTTTGAAAAATATGAGAAGGAGGCCGTTCGGATCATTGATCTCGGCTATGTGCATCCGGCCTATGATTATGTGCTGAAATGTTCGCATACATTCAATCTTCTGGATGCGCGCGGCGCAATCAGCGTATCGGAACGTACGGCTTATATCGGCCGGGTGAGAAAGCTCGCCCGTCTCTGCGCCCAGTGTTATCTGGCGCAGCGGGAAAAGTTGGGCTATCCGATGCTGAAAAGGGGGATACAGGCATGAGTAAGGATTTATTGTTGGAAATTGGAACCGAAGAAGTGCCGGCTCATGCGATGCCGGGCATTCTGCAGCAGTTAAAGGAAAATGCGGTCAAGGCGCTGGCGGAGCTTCGGCTGCCGTATGAAAGCGTGAAAACGTTGGGAACACCGCGTCGGACCGCACTTTGTGTCAAGGGACTGGCGGAAAATCAGCCGGATATTTCCAGTGAAAAACGCGGCCCGTCGATCCAGGTAGCCTTTGATGCCGAAGGGAATCCGACGAAAGCAGCGCAGGGCTTTGCGCGCGGGCAAAAGGTAGCGCCGCAGGATCTGGTAACGAAGGATGGCTATGTTTATGCCATGGTGCATGAAACGGGAAAGGCAACATTGGCGCTGCTGCCGGACCTGCTGACCGGGCTTATTTGCGGTTTGAGTTTTCCTAATAATATGCGTTGGGGAAGTCTTGATTTTAAGTTTATTCGCCCGCTGCGCTGGATTGTGGCTTTATATGATACGGAAATCATTCCTTTTTCCGTGGCTGCGGTGCAGTCGGGCCGGGTGTCGCGTGGGCACCGTTTCCTGAGTCAGGGAAATTTCAACATTGACCGGGCGGCAGATTATGAAGAGGCTTGTGAAAAACAGTTTGTGATCGTCGATCCGGATCGGCGGCGCACGATGATCCGGGAACAGATTCATGCCGTGGCGGCGGCCAACAGCGGAAAAGCGGAGATTACAGAAGAGCTGCTGGAAGAAGTCACCTATTTAGTGGAATACCCGACAGCGCTTTGCGGTCATTTTGAGGAGAAATATCTCCGGTTGCCGCCGGAAGCGGTCATCACGCCGATGCGGGATCATCAGCGGTATTTTCCGGTCAAAGATGCCGCTGGTAAACTGCTGCCGCTGTTTATCACCGTGCGCAATGGCGGCAAGGAACATCTTGATATTGTGCAGCATGGCAATGAACGCGTTCTGCGCGCCCGTCTGGCCGATGCCCAGTTCTTTTTTGACGAGGACCGCAAAAAATCGCTCGAACAGCATCTGGAGAAACTTAAAACGGTGGTTTTCCAGGAAGGGCTGGGTACGATTTATGATAAAGCCGGCCGTTTGGTGAAGCTGGCCGATCGGATCAGCGATGCGCTGGCGGTCAGCAGCGAAGAGAAGAAGAATGCGCTGCGGGCAGCCAGACTGGCCAAGGCGGATCTGGTTACGGGAATGGTTACGGAGTTTACCGAACTGCAGGGCGTTATGGGTCGTGCCTATGCCCTGCTGGACGGAGAAACTCCGGAAGTAGCGCAGGCAATTGATGAGCATTACCTGCCGCGTTTTGCCGGCGATGCCGCCCCAAAGACAACGGCCGGGCGCATTGTGAGTATGGCGGATAAGCTTGATAATCTGGTGGCAACTTTCAGCCGCGGCATGATTCCAACCGGTTCGCAGGATCCTTTCGCTTTGCGCCGGCAGGCGCTGGGGTTGGTGAATATGTTGATTGAAGCAAAATACAGCATTCGCCTTTCAAATCTGATTGCTTATGAAATGGATATGCTGGGCATGCAAGAGGCTGGCGCCCGCGCCAAAATGCAGGGAGATGTCGCTGATTTTATCCGGCTGCGGCTGAAAAATGTGCTGGGTGATGTCGGCATCCGCTATGATGTGATTGACGCGGTATTGACCGACGTCGATGATGTATATCTGGTTTACTTGCGGGCGCAGGCAGTGGCCGCAGCCTTGCAACGTGATATGACCGGAACCATTCAGGCATTTGTGCGGGCCGGCAATCTGGCTCGGCAGGCTCCGTCCGCTGTGGTGGATGCATCACTGCTGGGAACCGATGAGGAAAAGGCGCTGTATCAGGCGTATACTTCCGCTGACAGTGCCGTTGCCAGTCTGATTCGTGGGCAGGATTATACCGGTGCGCTCGATGCATTGGAAGATTTGGCCGTCCCGATTGATGCCTTTTTTACGGCGGTGATGGTCATGGACAAGAATGAAAAAATCAGGAATAATCGTCTGGGACTTTTGAAATCGGTGGATGATCTCATTCGCCGGGTGGCTGATTTCAGTCAGATTGTGTTGGACAAATAATTTTGGCAGTAAAAAGTTCCTCTTGCGCAGGTTGTGTGCAGGAGGAACTTTTTTAACAATATGATCTATCCATCTGACCAGGGAACGCCGGTGTTTTTATAAAATTTCATTTTCAACGACATTATAACGCAGATGATCCATATGGCTTACCTTGTCCTTTTGCGTCAGGATGACATTATCGTCAAAATTGGCGATTTTCGTATTCCAGTTGAATTTGGCATGATCGGCGCGAATGTTCAGGTCGGTGCGGTCAAAATCGGTATGGCCGTTAATGGCGGCTTCTTTATCGTTGCCGCTGACATAGCAGCTGTCGCCCTTGAAGCTTATATCGTCCTGGGTCACCGTGATATTTCCCTGCGCCCAGACTTCAAGTGACATGAGACTCACCTGCGCTTTGTCGGCGGTGATGGTGCGGCCGTTGACTTCTACCCGGACGTGACCCTCGAGAATATAGCGGCCGGTGTTGATGTCCAGATAGTTGGAATCAGAGCTGATCACGGGCTTGGCGGCAAAAGCAAAGCTGCTCAGCAGCAGCAAGGTCAGTAGGGAAAATAGCGCAATGCGAAATGGTTTCATTGATTTTTATCTCCTTTAGTCGGCTACACTTTTTTCATCTTTCTTCTATCATACTGCAAGCGGTAGTTTTTTGCAAAAAGTGATGGGCTGCAGCAGCGGGAACAGGTTTTTCATAGACAGACTGTAGTATAATAGAAGTATCTGAAAAAAGGTGGGTGGTCGTGATGAATATACGAGAGCGCAGCGAAGAATTGGAATATCAGATTTTGGCGCCGCGAGCGGCAAAAAGCCGGGAAAGCCGACGTAAAGATCCGTTGGATGCCTGTCCGTATCGCACGGCCTACCAGCGGGACCGGGACCGTATTTTACATTCGAAATCCTTTCGGCGCCTGAAACATAAAACGCAGGTCTATATCATGTCGGGCGACCATTACCGCACGCGGATGACGCACAGTCTGGAAGTGGCGCAGATTGCCCGGACGATCGCGCGCGGGCTGCGGCTGAATGAAGATCTTACGGAGGCTATCGCGCTGGGACATGATGTGGGGCATACGCCGTTTGGCCATTCGGGGGAAGCGGTGATGAATGAGCTGAGCGGACATTTTGCCCATAATGAGCAAAGCTTGCGGGTAGTTGAGTATCTGGAACGAGAAGGCCGGGGCCTGAATCTGACCTTTGATGTCAAAGACGGCATCTTAAATCATACCGGGCCGCATAGCCCGAAAACCTTGGAAGGACGTCTGGTGCATCTGGCAGACCGCATTGCGTATCTCTGTCATGATTATGATGACAGCCTCCGGGCCGGTCTTTTGACACCGCAGGACCTGCCAGCCGTAGTGCGCCGGACAATCGGAACGGCGCATTCGGAGATGATCACCGGGCTGGTGTCGGATGCAATTTTGACTTCCGGGCAGGAGCAGGATATTTGTCAGTCTGCTTCTATGGCGGCGGCAATGGCGGCTTTCCGGCAGTTTATGTTTGACCGCATCTATCATTCGCCCCGTCTGGCTAAAGAGCGTGAACAGGCAGGCTTTGTCCTGCGGGAGCTATATGGCCATTTCCTGCGGCATTTTGAGAATTTGCCGGCGGAATTTCTGCACCGGGAGGAACGCTGGGGGCGGCAGCAGGTGGTCGTTGATTATGTAGCGGGGCTTACGGATAGTTATGCCGTGCAGCTTTTTCACCGGATTTTTATTCCGCCGGTTGGGTTTATGATTTGAATTTTCGGGTTGAAGGAAGTCGGTCCGCCGGCTTCTTTTTTTCGCACACAAACCTCGCTCTTCTGTGTCCGCTACAACAGGTAGTGCGGAAAGGGCGGCTAAGTTCCTGTGCAAATGCAGCCGGCGTTCCGGCGATGCTAAACGATCGTCTGAACTAAATCGTTATTCGTTGGAAAAAATTATCAGATTCCCCAGAGGAAAAAAAGGATATTTTTAATTTGTATGGAATATAACATAGTAAAGCTCATTCGATGATGTGTTTTGAAAAAAAGAAAATAATTTATGGACAAAAGAAGGATATTTTTGACACATCGCGAATTTATGAAATCTGGATGTTTTTTTGATGGACTTATGCGGTAGAGGGTGGAGACGAACATGCGAAGCGAGGCTATGGATGAATTTGTTGAGCGGGTACGCTCCGAATCCGACATCCTCAGTGTGGTGGCGTCTTATGTGCCTCTTAAACGAAAAGGAAACCGGTATTGGGGCTGTTGTCCTTTCCATCAGGAAAAAACGCCATCGTTTTCGGTCGTCCCTGATCAGGGCTTTTTTTATTGCTTCGGCTGTCACGCCGGTGGAAATGTGTTTAAGTTTTTATCGTTGATTGAAAATATTTCTTATTTTGAGGCAATTAAATTACAAGCCGAGAAGCTGAATATTTCGTTGCCACAGCAGGAAAAAACGGGGCAGGAGCTCGCGAAAGAGCAGAGAATTGCCGATTTGCGCAAGATACAGGAAATGGCCCGCGATTTTTTTCACAGCTGTTTAACAAGAACACGGTATGGCATACCGGCCAAAGCTTATTTTGCGTCGCGCGATATCCAGGAGGATACCATTGCGGCGTTTCAGCTGGGCTTTGCGCCGGATGCTTATGAAAAGCTCCATGACGCTTTTGTCCGGCGTGGTATCAGCGAGTCGCTTTTGCTGGAAAGCGGGCTGGTTCTGAAAAAACAGTCGGGCAGCGGGGTCTATGACCGTTTTCGCAACCGGGTCATGATTCCCATTGCGGATGAGCGCGGGCATGTGGTTGGCTTTGGCGGACGCGTTCTTGATGAGGGTCTGCCAAAATATCTGAATTCCCCGGAGACGGTTCTTTTTAACAAACGGCGTTTGCTGTTTGGCTTGGACCGGGCGCATCAGGCGATCCGGCAGGCAGGCTATGCCATTGTCGTCGAGGGATATATGGACGCGATTTCCGTTTATGCGGCCGGCGTTCATAATGTCGTGGCGTCTTTGGGAACGGCGTTCACACTGGAACAGTGCCGTAAACTTTTGCGGTATGCGCCGGAAATTTATTTTTGCTATGACAGTGATGACGCGGGACAGAAAGCGACGCTGCGGGCCTTGGGCATTGTCCGGGAGACTGGAGCTCAGGTGAAAGTGCTGATTGTGCCGGATGGCAAGGATCCGGATGAGTTTGTCCGGAAACACGGCGCGGCTGCTTTTCGAGCGCTGACAAAAACGGCTCTGCCTTTGGCAGAATATCAGATTCAGTATGTGTTGCAGCACACGGATTACAGTACTTTGGAAGGGAAATCCAGCGCGCTGACGCAGGTGCTGCCGGTTTTGAAAGAAAGCGTGAATGCGGTTGAACTCAATGCCTATGTAGCTCGGCTGACCCGAACGCTGGGCATTGACGAGGGGATTATTCAGAGCGAACTTCGTCGCTATAGCGGACAGCCGCAGAATGCCGTGCAGACGCAGCGGGCGCCGCTACGCCAGGCTGTGCGGCAGGTAGATAATGCCGTGCGCCGGGCCGGACGCATCGTCATTCGGCAGGTATGGCAGGATGCCGGCGCTTTGGCCCATTTGACGGCCATGGTGCCGCTGGAGCAGTTTCCCAACCGGCTGCAAGGAATGATTCTGCGGTTTTTCGCGGAGAAACTGCAGCGCGGTGAAGCGGTTCAGGATGCGCTGGCAATCAATGAACTGGGTGAGGAAGCGGCGGCAGAATTGTCGCGTGCGCTGGTGGAAGACCCCGGCGGGCAGGATCTTATGACGGCTTATGAAGACTGCGTGCGGGTTCTGCGGCGGGAATGTCTTAAGCAGCTTTATGACGAGCACCGGCTGCGGGCAGACGCAATGGAGCGCGAGGGGCAGGACACAGTCGCCCTGCAGGAACTGGCGGAAAGCCAGCGAATACAAAAAGAAATAAAAGAAATGGATGATTTGTGAATTGAGTAAGCAATATTTTTCGACAGTAGATTTGATGAAAGGAGGCAAGTAAATGGCTGACACGAAAAAAATCGCCCTGTCAAATCAGGAAGTTCTGAACGGACTTCTGGATAAGGGCAAAAAAAATGGCGGAAGTATCAATTATGATGATATTCTTGACGCATTTCAGACAAAAGATATATCGCCGGAGGACTTTGATGAACTTTGCGCCACTTTTGGCAAACACGGCATTGATATCATTGATGATCCCGCTGATCAGACGGACGATGAAAATGAAAAAGCGGATGATGAGGTCGATATTGATCTGAGCGTTCCGGAGGGGATCAGCATCGACGATCCGGTGCGCATGTATCTCAAAGAGATTGGCCGGGTGCCTTTGCTCAATGCAGAGGAAGAGATTTATCTTGCCAAGCGCATGGAAGAGGGCGACGAAGAGGCGCAGAAGCGTCTGGCGGAAGCGAATCTTCGCTTGGTCGTCAGCATTGCCAAGCGCTACGTCGGTCGTGGCATGTTGTTTTTGGACCTCATTCAGGAGGGAAATCTGGGCCTCATCAAGGCTGTAGAAAAATTTGATTATAATAAGGGCTACAAATTCAGCACTTATGCTACTTGGTGGATAAGGCAGGCCATTACGCGTGCGATTGCTGATCAGGCGCGCACTATCCGTATTCCGGTGCATATGGTTGAGACAATTAACAAATTGATCCGGGTTTCGCGGCAGCTTTTACAGCAGCTGGGACGAGAGCCTTCACCGGATGAAATTGCCAAAGAAATGGAAATCAGTGTTGACCGCGTGCGTGAAATCATGAAAATTGCACAGGAACCGGTTTCTCTGGAGACGCCGATCGGTGAAGAAGAGGATTCGCATCTGGGCGATTTCATTGAGGATCATGATGCGCCGGCGCCGGCGGAAGCGGCTTCCTTTATGCTGCTCAAGGAGCAGCTGGAAGATGTTCTTGATACGCTGACACCGCGGGAAGAGAAAGTGTTGCGCCTGCGTTTCGGGCTTGATGACGGTCGGGCGCGTACGCTGGAAGAAGTTGGACAGAATTTCGGCGTTACGCGCGAGCGGATTCGCCAGATTGAGGCCAAAGCGCTTCGCAAGCTGCGGCATCCGAGCCGCAGCCGTAAACTGAAGGATTTTCTCGACTGACAATATCGATGAATTTGACATTGCTGTTTTAGTTTTGTATAATAGCTTTTGTGGCAATACTCCTTGATAGCTCAGTTGGTAGAGCCCTCGACTGTTAATCGAGTGGTCACTGGTTCGAGTCCAGTTCAAGGAGCCATTTTGTTTATGACAGCATGGCTGTTTAGAGTGAATTTTCGAGATACAAGGCGGGTTTTGCTTTGTATCTTTTTTTGTAGGATAAATGAAGATTGAGTTCAGATGAAGTTTTAACGCCATCTGAACTTCAAACAGATGGATTTCGGACTTTAGTCGCTCTGTCTGCACTGTTTGTAGCGGCTGGTGTATCAAAGTAAGTTTTTCATTTGGATAAAAGGAGGAGAAATAAATGAAACTGGATGGACGTTTGCAGGCGGTGGCGGAATTTGTGCCGGCCGGCAGCCGGGCGGCCGATATCGGCACGGATCATGCCTATCTGGCGATGGCCTTGCTGCTGGAGCGCGGCGCGGAATCAGTGATTGCCAGCGATAAAAATGCCGGTCCTTGTCAGGCGGCGCGCCATACGTTGCAGTCGGCCGGTATTGCTGACCGGGTTGCGGTGCGGCAGGGAGACGGACTGACCGTATTAACGCCGGGCGAAGCGGATACGCTTTGTTTGGCGGGAATGGGCGGCGAACTGATTACTTTACTATTGGCCGCAGCGCCGCAGGTGTTAGCGGAGGCTTGCCGGCTGGTGCTGCAGCCCATGAATGATGTGCCGCTGGTAAGACGCTGGCTTTATACGCATGGCTGGCATCTTACCGCGGAACGGTTGGCCGAGGCTGATGGCCGTTTGTATGTGGTGTTGCTGGCGGAGCCGGGAATGGTCCTGTTGCCGGAGCCGGTGCTGCTGACCATCGGACCTTGCTTGTGGCAGGAGAAACCGCCGCTTTTTTCCCGGTATGCGGCCGAGTTGTATGAACGGGACCGGCAGGCGGCGGCTGGTATGGAAAAAAGCGAACGCATGCGGCAGGAACCGCGTTACTTGGCTCTCAGGCAGGAGATTCAGGATTTGGAGGGGAAACTGCAATGGTAAAATGTCAGGTGGTTATGGATGCCATGGAATGCATTGCGCCGCGGGCTCTGGCGGAGGATTGGGATAATCCGGGTTTGCTGACCGGCAGTCCGGCACAGGATGTCCATCGGATTTTGGTGTGTCTGGATGTCAGCGAGGCTATTGTCGACAGGGCGATTGCTGAAGGCTATGATATGATTGTCTCGCATCATCCGCTGATTTTCCAGTCATTGAAGCAGGTGCGTACCGATCTGCCGCTGGGCGGCCGGTTGCAAAAACTGCTGGCGCATGGGATTGCTGTATTTGCTGCGCATACGAATCTCGATATTGCGGCGGGCGGCGTCAATGACGTGCTGGCTGCACGCATCGGGTTAGAAGCAGCGCAGCCGTTTGTCGTTACCAAAACTGGCGAATTGGTCAAATTGGCCGTTTATGTGCCGGCAGCTTATGCCGGTCAGGTCCGTACGGCAATCAGCCGTGCCGGAGCGGGATTTATCGGGAATTATTCCTGTTGTACATTTAATGTCGCGGGGCAGGGAACGTTTTTGCCGCAGGCGGGAACGCATCCTTTTTTGGGGGAAACCGGGACGCTGACGACTGTAGATGAAGTCCGTATTGAGACCATTTTGCCGGCGCAGATTCAGTCGAGGGTCTTGCGGGCGATGCTGAAGGCGCATCCGTATGAAGAACCGGCCTATGATCTGTATCCCTTGAAAAATCCCGGCGAGCCGGCGGGGCTGGGAAGAATCGGGAAGCTGCCGCAGGCCATGACGGCAGCGGCTTTTGCCCGACAGGTTTGCAGCGGCCTGCAGGCTGCTTATGTGCGGCTGATTAGGGCGGGAGACCGCCCGGTTCATAAGGTCGCCATTTGCAGCGGCAGCGGCGCCGAGTTTATCGCCAAAGCCGCTTTTCAAGGCGCCGATGCTTATGTTACCGGCGATGTGAAATATCATGATGCCCAGCAGGCAGTCGATCTGGGGATGCATGTGATTGATGCCGGACATTTTTCAACGGAGTTTCCCGTGGTGGCGGAACTGGCCGACCGGCTGCGCGCTGTTTTACAAAAGGCGCGCGGCGGCGCGGAGGTTACGGCTGATACGATGGCGCGTGATTTTTTTGAGGTTGTCAGTTAGGAGGCTGTTATGGATCGAATGCATGCGATGCGGATTTTTACCACATCACCAATTTATGCGATTACGGCGGAACGCTTGTCCGCCGGTAGGACGGACAGCGAATTTGTACAGGCGGTTCTGGCTGCCGGCGTTCGTCTGGTGCAGTATCGGGAAAAGGAAAAAACGATGCGGGCCATGTATGATGAATGTTGTGCACTTCGCCAGCTTACCCGCCAGTATGGAGCGGTGTTTCTCATTGATGATTTTGTCGGACTGGCACAGGCAGTCGATGCTGACGGTGTTCATATCGGGCAGGATGATTTGCCGCCGGAAGTTGTGCGGTGCCTGCTGGGGCCGAATAAAATCATTGGCTTTTCCACACATAATGCCAGCCAATTGGAACAGGCTTCCGCCTTGTCCGGAGTGATAGATTATATCGGGGTCGGACCGGTCTTTTCTACGCAGACCAAAGACAACCCCGCGCCGGTCACCGGGCTTTCCTACGTGCGCTATGCCGCGCAGCATTCCCGTTTGCCCTTCGTGGCGATCGGGGGCATCAAGGAGCATAATATTGCTGCGGTAGCCGCGGCAGGGGCACGGACAGCGGCCGTCGTTTCTGACATCACCGGGGCGGGCGATATCGCCGGAAAAGTTGCTGCGCTGCGCGCCGGGATGGCGTCGTCAGATTCTTCCCGGGCGTATTGATTGACAGAGTAGGGCAAAAAGTGCTATAATTACAACGTTATCATTTTACGAGTACGAAAGACAATCGCCGGCGCCCCAGAGGCGCTTGAGGAAAGTCCGGGCTCCATAGGGCAGTGTGCTGGATAACGTCCAGCGAGGGTGACCTCCGGGAAAGTGTCATAGAAACGAAAACCGCCTGTTTCGGCAGGTAAGGGTGGAAAGGTGCGGTAAGAGCGCACCAGCAGTCAGGCAACTGGCTGGCTTGATAAACCCCACATGGAGCAAGACCGAATAGGGAAGGGATGATGCGGCCCGCGGAACCTTCCGGGTTGTGTCGCTTGAGTCGGCAGGTAACTGTCGATCCAGATAGATGATTGTCACTGTTTCGGCAGTACAGAACTCGGCTTATTGAGTGCTCGTGATTTGTAAGGAACAAGGCTGTTCTTCATTATAGAGGAACAGCCTTTTTTATGCGGATGACGAACTCGCGCTGCTGCGTCCGTCTTTAAAGGCGGCGCGTGATGGGCGAGTTCGTTACCCGGTCAATCCGACTGAAGTTTTCCGGCGGCGTTCAAAAGTTATCAGAGCGCAGTTTCTATTTATGAAAATAATATGAAAACCGGGAATAATCAGGAAAATACAAAAATGTTTTTCAAAATAGCAGGAGAATCGTATTTTATGTCGTATATAACTATTTGAGTCTTATAGAAAAAGCCGAATCCAACTCAGGAGCGGGGGAACCAAGTTATTGGGGTGAATGTAGTTTTTCCTTGTGTAAACAGGGATTGACATGGGTGGTCTTCTCTACCCTAACCCGGCAGCTAACCTCGTAGGCGAAAAGAGAGAGGAGTGGCTTTTTGAGTAAAGTAACACGTGTCTTTTTGGTTTCACTGGTATGTCTGTGTTGGTTCTCCGTCGCGAATGCTTCGGCATTCCGGGTAGGGGATCAGGGCAGCGATGTAGCAGAAATTCAGGGGCAGCTTGCAAGCATGGGTTATGATGTGGTTGCTGATGGGGATTTTGGTCCGGCTACGGCTGAGGCAGTAAAATCTTTTCAGGCATCGCACGGCATGACGGCAGATGGGCTTGTAGGTCCGTCAACTTACGCAGCTTTGCTGGGGAAAACAATGCCTGAAGTAAGCCGCGGTTCTAACTACATTTCACGCAGGGTGGTGCAGACTGCACTGGAGTACATCGGTACGCCGTATGTCTTTGGTGGCACGTCTCCGAGCGGTTTTGACTGCTCCGGATATGTGCGTTACGTTTTTGCCAATGCCGGCATTTATTTGCCGCGCACGGCAGATGCGCAGTATGAGGTCGGTACGCCGGTATCAATGAGTGAGCTTCGCGCCGGGGATCTGGTATTCTTTTCTACTTATGAGTACGGTCCTTCGCATGTGGGCATTTATCTTGATGATGGCAGGTTTGTCAATGCGGCCAGCCATGGAGTCGAGATTGATTCATTGTACAGTTCGTACTGGAGCTCCTGCTATATCGGGTCCCGCAGAATTATGTAATGTTTTTTTTGGAGGCTGGTCAGCCTCCTTTTTTTTTGTCCTTTTACAGCCGCTTCTTACAATAAAGAGACCGCTGTCCGGGTGTATGCCGGACAGCGGTCTCTTTATTGCAGGTTGCTCATTCCGTAAAGATTTCATCCCAGAAAGCATAGGCAAACATGAGAAATATGAGCAGCAGCAAAAATAAATCGCCCATTACATCATCTCCTTACTCCACAACTTCCAGCCGTGGGTTCGGGTTATAACTGCGTCCGGTCTTGGCGCAGGGTTTGCCGTCAACCAGCACAATGTCAGCGGTAAAGTCGACATTGGTAGCGAATATGCTGCTGCCAACCGCGTAGACATCGACCGGGACATGATTTTCTTCAAAGAGACGGATGCGTTCCGGATTAAAGCCGCCGGAGACAACGATTTTTACGTGTTGGAAACCTTCGCGGTCCAGTGCTTCGCGTACGTTGCGCACCAGCTGTTCATTGACGCCGGTCGGCTTGAAATGGCCCATCTGGCCGATCAGCGATACGTCGACCATATTGCCTGAGGTGTCAAGGCGTACGCCGCTAAGGCGGTCGCCCAATTCGCGGGCAATGGCCAGACTGGTATTGACGCAGTCATTGTTAAAGTCGACCAGAGCAATGCGGCTGATTTTTGGATCCATGTATTTATCGAATAAGAGGGTCGCTTTCAGCGTATCCCCCCCGCAGGCGGCAATGAGAGAATGCGGAATCGTTCCGGCGGCTTCAATGCCCCAGGCAACGGCATTGGCCGGGGTCGAGACACCGCTCATGCCGCCGATTTTAGCGGCGTAGCCGTCGCCTTCCTGCACCGCGTAATGATCAAAGCGGGACGGGAAGAAAAGAACGGGTTTGCCGTTGGCCGCAGCGACGGAACGACTGGTATTTGTCGCTACCTTGGTCTGCCGGGCAATAAGCCCGAGGTAAATTGTTTCCAGATGGGCAAAGTCAGCCAAATCGCCTTCAATGAGCATAACCGTTTCCCAGGGTTCAATCTTGTCGCCATCGTGCAGCGCCTTGATTTTGATGTTTTCCGGATGAAACGCACAGCGTTTGATCAGGGCAATGGCTTCGTCAATACCACACAAGGTAGCGTAATCGCGCTGAAAGATCTGTACGGTTACTTGCGGGTGATGGTTGGCCTGGTTCAAAATTTCCTGTGTGCGTAAAAAGTAAATATCACTGTAAAAGCCGCTTTTGATTTTCTCGACCGGGAAATCAAAGGAATTGGGATCAAGTCGTTTTGTCATTCAAAAGGCCTCCTAGATAGGTTGATTCCGGCATCTGCCGGATATAGTTCACTTTGCGCTCCTTCCTATGATACAATAAAAGAGAGGCAAGAATCAATAGGGGGAATGCGTAAATGGATGAGAATATACAGATGAGTATACATGAGTTTCCCAATATGGTCAAGGCAAAGGAGGCGATTTTGCAGATTGGCGCGGATCCGCGCGGCGCGGAGATTTTAAAGGAAAAGGCGGTCTTTCGCGTCGTTCAGTTAAATCAAGTTCCTCTTAAAGCAGCCAACTTGCTCAAACAGACTTTTTTGGCTAAGGGAGCCGATGCGGCGGTTTCGTGGAACACTTCGGCTTTTCGCGGTGCATATACCGATGTGATATTGCTGGGAACGGTGCGGCAGTATCGGCTGGCTATCGCTGAATTGCAACTGCAGCCATTTGGCCTTAAAGTAATTGCTGATGCGCTGGTGACGTTTTTATTAAAAATTGAAGAAAAGTCAGCAGGAATTTAATTGGTTATGACGAAGTAAAGAAATAAATGAGTTGATGAATACATTCAGGGAGATGTTATTTATGGCAAAAATACGGATTCACAATATGATGTTTTATGGTTTCCACGGCATTTACGAATATGAACGGGAACAAGGACAGAAGTTCTATGTTGATGTTGAGATGGTCACTCGGGATGATAAGGCAGAGCTCACGGATGATCCAAAGGATGGAGTGGATACGGCGCTCGTTTATACACAGGTCAAGGATGTGGTAGAAAATAAGCGTTTTATGCTGCTGCAGGCATTGGCGGTTCATGTAAATGAACAGCTACTGAAGGCTTATCCTCAAATCGGCGAGGTCACAACCTGCGTACGGAAGCCTTCCGTTCCTATATCCGGACCGATTGATTATGTGGAAGTCGAAGCAACATCAAAAGCTAAATAACTGCGTAACGCAATGGCGTTGTATCTGGCGACAGGTACAACGCTTTTTCACATTTTTTCGGGACTTTTTTGAAAATTTACTGAAAATGGTTGCAAATCAGGTTCGATTTGTGTAGTATAAAAAGATGTAACTTAATGTACGGACAGCAGGAGGCGATTGCTTGGAGCGGTTTTATCGGGCGGCCCTGCAGCGGGCTTCGGGGATCGGCATTGCCGGCGTGAAGCGGCTGGTAGAATATTTTGGCAGCGCTGCGGAGGCCTGGCAGGCTCCGGCGGCGGAACTGACGGCGTGTTTGCCGGCTGCAGCTGCAGCCGGGCTTCGGCAATGGCGGGAGGAACAGCCTGCTTATCCGGAACAGTTGGCGGCAATTTGCCGGCAAAAGAAGATTGCGTTGTGCATTCCGGAAGATCCGGAATATCCGGCCTTGTTGAAGCAAATTTTTCAGCCGCCGGCCGTGCTCTTTTACCGGGGCCGGCTACATCCATCAGTGCATCGGCTGGCCGTGGTGGGATCACGCCGCTTGAGCGCTTATGGCCGCAGCGTAGCCGAGGCGCTGGCCATGGAACTGGCAAAACGCGGGGTGACGGTCGTGAGCGGCGCTGCTCGAGGTATTGATAGCGCGGCGCATCGCGGCGCGCTGCAAACGGGACGGACGGCGGCGGTGCTCGGCTGCGGCGTGGATGTTGTTTATCCGCCGGAAAATCGAAAGCTGCTGGATGCCATTGCGGAGCGGGGAGCGGTCCTTTCGGAATATGCGCCGGGAACGCGGCCGTCGCCGGCTTTTTTCCCTGCGCGAAACCGTATTATCAGTGGGGCATCTTCGGGGACCATTGTTGTGGAAGCAGCGGAACGTAGCGGATCGCTCATTACGGCCGAGATGGCTTTGAGTGAAGGCCGCGATGTTTTTGCAGTGCCGGGAAGTATTTATTCGGCGACTAGTCAGGGCTGCAATCGACTGATCCAGCAGGGAGCTAAATTGGTGACGCAGGCGCAGGATGTGCTGGATGAATACGCATGGGCGGCGGATGATGAGAAAGCGGTGCAGGCCGCCGGCGCTTCGCCGCCGGATTTGTCGCCGGAGGAACAAGCTATTTATGCGTTGTTGTCTTATGATGTGCCGCAGCCGGTCGATGCTATTATTTGCCGGCTGCATGGCAGGGACGCCTCCAACGTTGCTTTTTTGCTGTTGCAAATGGAGCTGCGCGGGCTGATTGCTGCCGATGAGAACCGCGCTTACAGCCGGGTCGTAAAGGAGGGAACCCTATGAATCGTAACGAGTCAAAGACAACGACAACGGTTCGTGCCAAAAAGTCTGCCGCGGGAAAAAAGCGTACCGCAGGGACCAAAACAGAAAAAAGGACGCTGGTGGTCGTGGAATCGCCGGCCAAGGCAAAAACAATTGAGAAATATCTGGGAAAAAATTATATCGTGCGGGCTTCAATGGGGCATTTGCGCGATTTGCCAAAGAGTCAGTTCGGCATAGATGTAGAGCATGATTTTACGCCGCGCTACATTAATATTCGGGGTAAGGGAGATCTTATCAAGGCGCTGAAAAAAGAGGCCAAAGGCGCCGGTCAGATTTATCTGGCCTCCGATCCGGATCGCGAGGGAGAAGCGATTGCCTGGCATCTGGCTTATATCTTAGGGCTGAATGCATCGGATAACTGCCGTATTATATTTAATGAAATAACTAAGCCGGCGATTCAGGCGGCAGTCAAGGAGCCGCATCCGATCAATCTGGATCGGGTGGATGCGCAGCAGGCGCGTCGGATGCTGGACCGCATGGTGGGATACAAGCTGAGTCCGCTGCTCTGGCGCAAGGTGCGCAAAGGCTTGTCAGCCGGGCGGGTGCAGTCGGTTACGGTCAAATTGATTTGTGACCGGGAAAAAGAGATCCAGCGTTTTGTTTCGGAAGAGTATTGGACAGTAGGGCTGAAACTGCGCAAGGGCCGGTCGCATTTATTTGATGCCGGGCTGACCGGCGTCGATGGTAAGAAACCGGTTCTCGGCGATGAAAAAACAACCCGGGCCATTGCGGCCGATCTGGAACAGCAGCCGTTTCTGGTGTCCGACGTCAAAAAGCGACAGCGGCAGCGAAAGGCAGCGGCTCCTTTTAATACGAGCAGTCTGCAGCAGGATGCCGCCCGAAAACTGGGCTTTACTTCGCGCAAGACAATGATGCTGGCGCAGCAGCTTTATGAAGGTCTCGATCTAGGTCGTAAGGGGCCGGTCGGTCTTATTACTTATATGCGTACAGATTCAACGCGCATATCGGATCTGGCGCTGGAAGAAACGCGGACCTATGTAGAACAGCGCTTCGGCAGTGCTTATATTCCGCCCAAGCCGAATGTCTATGCGGCTGGCAAGAATGCGCAGGATGCACATGAAGCTATTCGTCCGACGAGTGTTCTCTTGGCCCCGGAGGATATTGAATCCTATCTGTCCCGGGATCAACTGCGGCTTTACATGCTGATCTGGCAGCGGTTTGTTGCCTGCCAGATGACACCGGCGGCATACGATACGCTGTCGGTGGCGATTCAGGCCGGTGAACGCTATCAATTGAAAGCAAATGGGTCACAGCTTAAGTTTCCCGGGTTCATGGCTGTATATGCCGGCACTGAGGAAAAAAAGGAAAAAGATGTGCTGCTGCCGGAGCTGGCAGTCGGCGACCCGCTTGAACTGAGCAAGGTTTTGCCGGAACAGCATTTCACGGAACCGCCGCCGCGCTATAATGAAGCTTCGCTGGTAAAAACGCTGGAGGAAAAAGAAATTGGCCGTCCAAGCACTTATGCGCCGATCATTGAAACAATTCTGGCGCGTGGGTATGTGATTCGTGCCGATAAGCATTTTCAGCCGACGGAGCTTGGCTTTGTCGTTGTTGATATGCTGGAAGAATATTTTCAGGATATTGTGGATGTGAAGTTTACTGCGGGGCTGGAACGCGAGCTGGATGAAATTGCCGAAGGCAAAGTGGAAAAAACGCAGCTGCTGCGGAAATTTTATGAACCGTTTGCCGCTACCCTGGCCAAAGCCGATGAAGCTATCGGTCATGTCGAGTTGCCGGTAGAAGTATCGGATGTGGCGTGCGAACTCTGCGGACGCATGATGGTTGTGAAACAAGGACGATATGGAAAGTTTTTAGCCTGCCCGGGCTTTCCGGAATGCCGCAATACCAAACCGTTACTTAAGGACACCGGCGCTAAGTGCCCGAAATGCGGCGGCAGTATTGTGGAACGGCGAACGAAACGCGGTCGGTTATTTTATGGCTGCCGCAATTATCCGGATTGTGATTATGTCACTTGGGATACCCCACTGGCAGAACCTTGCGAAAAATGCGGGGCCCTGATGCTGAAGCATCATTTTAAAAACGGTCGGGGCATGGCTTACTGCAGCAATGCGGAATGCGAGAGCCGGATTGATCATCCGATCAATCAGGAGCTGCAGCGCTTGCAGCTGCAGGCGGAGAAAAAAGCGGCGGCGGCAGGCGGGGAAGCGGCGGCCGGGGCTAAGCCGGCGGGCAAAACTTCCGGGCGCAAGGCGGCGACTCCGAAGACGACAAAGGTGAAAGCGACGAAAACAAAAGCGGCGAAAACAACGGTCCGCAAAACAGCCGCTAAAAAAGTTGCGGCGAAAAAGCCGGCGGCCCCCAAAGCCAAAGCGCAAAAGAAGGCGGAAAGCTGATCTGCAGTAGGGAGGAAAATAGTGAAGAAAATCATAGTGGTCGGCGCCGGTCTGGCCGGCAGCGAAGCGGCCTGGCAGGCAGCACAGCACGGCGCGGCGGTTACGCTGTATGAGATGCGGCCGGAGCATTTGACGCCGGCACATAAAACGGCTGGGTTTGCCGAGTTGGTCTGCAGTAATTCCTTGCGCGGGGCCGGTCTGGAAAATGCGGTGGGGCTGCTCAAGGAAGAAATGCGGCGTATGGGTTCTATTGTTCTGGAGGCGGCTGATGCGACGCGGGTTCCGGCCGGCGGAGCGCTGGCCGTGGATCGGGAGGGCTTCAGCCGTTACATTACGGAAAAGGTTACGCAGCATCCGGCGATCACGGTCGTGCACGAGGAGCTATCTGCCATTCCTTTGGCCGACGATGTGGTGACGATCGTAGCCAGCGGACCGCTTACCGCAGGGGATCTGGCCGCCGATGTTGCCGCGCGGACCGGGCAGCAGGGCATGTATTTTTATGATGCGGCGGCGCCGATTGTCACGTTGGAATCGGTCGATATGAGCCGGGCTTACCGAGCTTCCCGCTATGGTAAAGGCGAAGCGGCTTACATCAATTGCCCGATGACCAAAGAGGAATATGAAGCTTTTTGGCAGGCGTTGACCACGGCGGATATGGCGCCAACAAGAAATTTTGAGAAAGAAATCTTTTTTGAAGGTTGTATGCCGGTTGAAGTCATGGCGAGCCGTGGGCAGGATACCTTGCTGTTTGGTCCGTTGAAACCGGTGGGGCTGGAGCATCCGGTGACGGGCGTGCGTCCGTATGCGGTGGTGCAGCTGCGGCAGGACAATGCGGCGGGGACGCTGTACAATCTGGTGGGCTTCCAGACGCATCTGCGCTGGCCGGAACAGCGGCGGGTTTTCGGTATGATACCGGGGCTCGAACAGGCGGAATTCGTCCGTTATGGCGTGATGCACCGCAATACTTTTATGAATGCTCCGCTCGTTTTGCAGCCGACGATGCAGCTGAAAACGCTGCCGCAGCTGTTTTTTGCCGGGCAGATGACCGGTGTGGAAGGCTATGTCGAGTCCGCCGGTAGCGGTCTGGTCGCGGGAATTAATGCGGCCCGGCTGGCCGCAGGACAAGCGCCGGCGGTATTTCCACCGGAAACAGCACATGGCGCGCTTTGTCATTATATCACGACGGCGGATCCGGAACATTTTCAGCCGATGAATGTGAATTTTGGTTTACTGCCGCCGCTTACTGAGCGGGTACGCGATAAAAAAATGAAAAAACAGCGCCAGGCGGAACGGGCCCTGACAGCACTGGATGCTTTTAAAGAAACGCTGGGCAAACAGCGGGAATAGAAACTACAGGGAGGATAACGATGGAAAGTACGAATATGTTTCATGCGACGACAATCGTAGCGGTGCGGCAGCATGGCAGGACTGCGATTGCCGGCGACGGGCAGGTTACTTTTGGCGAACATATGGTCATGAAGGCCAATGCCCGCAAGGTCAGGCGGCTTTACCATGGAAAAATTCTGGCTGGTTTTGCCGGTTCCGTGGCGGATGCCTTTACTTTGTTTGAAAAATTTGAGACCAAGCTCGAGGAATTTAACGGCAATCTCATGCGAGCTTCGGTTGAATTGGCAAAGGAATGGCGTACGGATCGGGTGCTGCGCCGCCTGGAAGCGCTGCTTTTGGTAGCGGACAGCGAGACGTTGCTCATGCTTTCCGGCAGCGGCGAGGTCATTGAACCGGATGGCGATGTGGCGGCGATTGGTTCCGGCGGGTTCTATGCGCTGGCGGCGGGCCGGGCGATGGTCCGTCATACAGATATGGAAGCGGAGGAAATCGCGCGCGAAGCCCTTTCCATCGCGGCGGATATCTGTGTTTATACTAACCACAATATCACGGTAGAGAAACTGGACTAGGAGGCTAGCGTCGTGAACGAACAAACACCGAAGCAAATCGTAGAAGAGCTGGACAAATATATCATCGGGCAGAAAGAGGCCAAACGGGCCGTTGCCATAGCGCTGCGGAATCGCTGGCGCAGCCGCCGGCTGGATGGCGGCATGCGTGATGAAGTGATTCCAAAAAATATCCTCATGATCGGATCGACCGGCGTCGGCAAAACCGAAATCGCCCGCCGTCTGGCTCGTCTGGTCGAGGCTCCTTTCATCAAGGTTGAAGCGACAAAATTCACTGAGGTCGGTTATGTGGGCCGCGATGTAGAGGCTATTGTCCGCGATCTGGCGGAAACGGCGGTACGTATGGTCAAGCAGCGTAAGATGGCGGCAGTGCAGGACAAGGCGGGGGAACTAGCCGAAGAACGCATCCTGGACGTTTTTGTTCCGGAGCCGAAAAAAACGCAGAATCCGCTGAGTCGTCTCTTCGCTAATGAAGCGGCGACAACGGCAGAAGAAGCGGAAACCGCCGCTGACGGTCAGCCGCCTAAGTATCAGGCTGGCCGCGACTGGTGCCGTAAACGGCTACGGAGCGGCGAACTGGAAAAAGAACTTATCGAAATTGATATTGAAGATAACGGGCGGCCGGTCGTTGGCATGTTTGCCGGTTCCGGACTGGAGGGAATGGGCGACAATCTGCAGGACATGCTGGGCAGTCTGATGCCGAAAAAACACAGGAAACGCAAAGTCACTGTGGCGGCGGCCCGCAAACTGTTTGCCCAGGAGGAAGCCCTGAAATTGGTCGATATGGAAGCTGTGGCCGATGAAGCCATTCAGGCGGCTGAACGTAGCGGCATTGTTTTCCTTGATGAAATTGACAAGGTTGCCGTGCGCGGCGGCAATAGTTCCGGACCGGACGTATCTCGCGAGGGGGTACAGCGGGACATTCTGCCAATCGTGGAGGGCTCGACGGTGATGACGAAATACGGACCGCTGCGCACGGATCATGTTCTCTTTATTGCGGCGGGTGCTTTTCATACGGCCAAGCCGTCGGATCTTATTCCCGAGCTTCAGGGCCGTTTTCCGATCCGCGTAGAGTTGAAAGCGCTGCAAAAGAACGATTTTAAACGGATTCTTACCGAGCCGCAGAACGCTTTGCTGAAACAATACAAAGCGTTGCTGGCTACGGAAGGCGTGACGGTCGAATTTAAGGAAGACGCGATTGACTGCTTGGCGCAGATGGCCTGCGATGTCAATGCCCAGACAGAAAATATCGGCGCGCGTCGTTTGCATACGCTGCTGGAGAAGCTGCTGGAAGACTTATCTTTTAATGCGCCGGATATGGCTGGGCAAACGGTTACGATTGACGCGGCCTATGTGGAAGCGCGGCTGGCAGAAATTGCCGTAAACCGCGATCTCAGCCATTTTATCCTTTAATCGGCTGCTTTTTTTTGGCAGTACAATAAAAAGACGGAAAATTTTATTAAAAATTATTGCAGACCATCTATGATAATTTTGAAAAGTGTGATAAAATATGAATCGGAATTTATTCTGATAAAACTGAATATACGAAGGGAAGTTTAAGTTATGGCAACATTATTAGAAAGAACAAGGAAGATCAACCGGTTGCTCCAAAAATCAGAAAGCGTAGAATATGACGGAATATCGCGGGTCCTTAGCAATGTGATCGGCGCCAATGTATATATTACGAATAAAAAGGGTAAAATCTTTGGTTATGCCTTTGTTGATGATTTTGAATGTGATTTGATGATTGACAAAGTGATTAATCAGGGAGAGTTTCCGAAACACTATGTAAACTGGTTGCTGAAATTGGATGAAACCTCACCAAACCTTCGTTCCAAAACAGGGATGTGCGCTTTTTCCGACACCGACACCAAGTGCATGTTCAATGGGAAAAACACGACAATTGTCCCGATTTATGGAGTTGGAGAACGCATCGGAACGTTGATCGTTGCCAAGTTCGATGAGGAATTTACCGATGACGATCTGTTGTTGGCTGAGTATGGCGCGACGGTGGTCGGTATGGAAATGTTGCGCGATCATACGCAAAAGATTGAGATCGAAGCGCGCAAGAAAGCAACTGTACAGATTGCGTTGGCAACGCTTTCGTATTCGGAAGTCGAAGCGGCCATCAATATTTTGGGCGAGCTTGACGGCACGGAAGGACTGCTGGTAGCGTCAAAGATTGCCGATCGCGTCGGTATCACGCGCTCGGTCATCGTCAATGCGTTGCGCAAGTTTGAATCCGCCGGGGTGATTGAGTCAAAGTCGTTGGGTATGAAGGGGACCTATATCAAGGTGCTCAACGAACATTTGCTGGAAGAAGTAAAGAAATTGAAGCACTGATTCAGGGAGAAGGGCGTGTGTCAATTCGTTGGCACACGCTTATTTTATTTTGTCGGGACTTATTGTGACGACTAGAGAGACAGGGCACTACTGCGTTGGGACGATTCGCCTGTTTATTAAAACCAGGTAGAAAATGCTTCTGAAATGAGGAAAAAAATGATAAAATAAAAAAGGAAAATAAGAGGAAAAAAATCTTTAAGGTAGAAAGTAGTACTAATTGTATTCATAGTTTCCAAGAACAAACAGGAAGGGCGGCAGGGATTTCATGCTGGAACAAATTGTTAATTCATCAACCATGGACTATTTGTCGCGGGGCCTGAACGCAGCTAATCTGCGCCATGAAGTCATCAGCGATAACATTGCCAATGTCAACACGCCAAATTTCAAAAAGAGCGATGTCGTGTTTGAGGATTTGCTGGCCAAGGAGCTCTATGGCGACACCAGCGGGCACATAGCGCTGGTTCGGACCAATGATCGTCATCTGCCCGTTCCGCACGGCGATGGCCGAGCTGTGGCAGCTGTAGAACGGCAGAATACGACAACAATGCGCACAGATAACAATAATGTGGATATTGATGTGGAAATGGCTAACATGGCTAAAAACCAGATTTATTATAATGCTATGGCAAAAGAACTCAGCAGCTATATCATGCGGGTTAAAAATGCGATCAGCAGCAAGTAAGCCGCAATTTATACAAAGTACAGCGAGAGGTGTAAAAATATGAGTATGTTTGGCGGCATCGATGCATCGGCTTCCGGCCTTACGGCAGAACGACTGCGTATGGATGTTATTTCGAATAATATCGCCAATGCGAATACGACACGTACGGCGGAAGGCGGCGCTTATAAACGGCGGTATGTCGTCTTTGAACCGCGCGAGCAGACGGGATTTTCCAGTATGCTGTCCAGCGTTATGTCCGGCAGCCAGCGTCCTGCAGGACGCCGCTCCGGAGATGGCGTGCGGGCCGTCGGCATTGAGGAAGATCGTACCCCGGGACCTTTGACCTTTGATCCGGGAAACCCGGATGCGAATGCGAATGGTTATGTAGAAAAGCCAAATGTCAACATTGTTGCCGAAATGGTTGATATGATTACGGCTTCCCGCGCGTATGAGGCCAATGTGACAGCAGTTAACGCGGCTAAGGGCATGGCGATGAAGGCTCTGGATATTGGGAAATAAATGAGGTGAAAGCAATGCAAATAGAAGCTTTGCAGATGGTGCCGGTTCAAATGAGCGCGGAAAGCCACTTGAACGAGAATGCGGCAGCGGATGCATCAACGAAATCCTTTGGTGCTTATCTGACGGATGCTTTGAAAAATACCAATGCTTTGCAGATTCGGGCGGACAAGATGAATGCGGCACTCGCTGCCGGACAGATCGAGGATGTTTCCCAGGTCGTCATAGCCAGCGAAAAAGCGGATATTGCGCTGCAGCTTACTTTGCAGCTAAGAAACAAGGCGATTGACGCTTATCAGGAAATCATGCGGATGCAGGTTTAACCACTTGCCAGGCTAAATGACGCGAAGGGATTGAGAAAATGGCAGACTGGAAAGAACAGTATCTGCAGCTTTGGAAAAAGTTAACGAAACGCCAGCGATATACGATCATTGGCGTGGCGATACTTTTAATGGCAGGAATCTTGGGATGGAGTTATTGGTATGGAAGCAAGCCGGATATGGTGCCGTTGTTCACCAATATGGAAACCAAAGATGCAGGAGAAGTAGCAGCGAAGCTGAAAGAGTCAAAGGTTCAATATGAAGTGCAGGAAAGCAAGCAGGGAACGACGATTCTGGTTCCGTCCAAAAATGTGCACAATGCGCGGCTGGAACTGGCTACACAGGGGCTGCCACGCGGACAAAAAGGTTTTGAGATCTTTGACGACAGCAAGCTGGGCGTGACCGAATTCCAGAATAAAATCAATTATTTGCAGGCACTGCAGGGAGAACTGACCCGCACCATTGAACAAATCGATGGCGTGGAGAAGGCCCGGGTACATATTGTATTGCCGGAAGACAGCCTTTATAAGAAAAATGAAAAACCGGCCACCGCATCGATCATGCTGCGGCTGAAACCGGAAAAGCAATTATCCAAACAAGAGATTAAAGGAATTGTAAACCTGACGGCACATAGTATTCAAGGGCTGACTCCGGAAAATATCACGATCGTGGATGAAACCGGTAAGATTCTTAATGATCCCGATGAAGATGAGGATAAGGGACTGGGCAATAAGACGATGACCCAGCTCGATATGACGCATAAAGTGCAGGACCGTCTGCAGAAAAATGTGCAGACTTTGCTGGATCAGGCTTTGGGTACAGGGCGGGCCTTTGTCCGGGTCAACGTGGAGCTGGACTTTGACCAGCGGCAGACCGATAAACAGACGTTTACACCGGTGGTAGACGATTCCGGCATTATTCGCAGCCAACAGGATACCAATGAAACTTACAGCGGCACATCAACCAATCCGGGCGGGCCGGCCGGCGTTCAGTCGAATATCCCCGGTTATGTGGCGCAGACGAATAACGCGAACGCTAATTATGAAAAAAAGGAATCGACGAAGAATTATGAGATCAACGAAGAAAAACAGAAAGTGGTTGCGTCTCCTGGTTCCATTCGCCGTTTGAATATTGCCGTATTGGTGAATGATGACCTCAGCCGGGCCCAGCAGGATAGTATCCTGCGGTCGGTATCTTCGGCGGCCGGCATTGTGCCGGATCGCGGCGACACGGTTTCTGTGGAAGCGCTGCCCTTTAGCACGGAGGCGGCAGACCGTAAGGCAGCGGAAGAACAGGCGGCCAAAGATCGTGCAAACCGGACATTTTACATGCAGCTGGCCGCAGTTTTGCTGGTGCTGGCTTTGGCGGCAGGCGCTGTATGGATGTACCGCCGTAAAAAACGGTTGGCGCAGGAAGCAGTTGACGAAGCAAAACGGCAGGAAGATATGGAAAAACAACGCTTTGAATCGGAACGTGCGGCGGCCATTGAAGCCGGCGAGATCGACAAAGAAGAACTTACCCCGGAGGAACAGCAGCAGCTTACGGAACGTCAGGCTGTTGAGGATCTTATCAAAACGAAGCCGGCTGAAGTGGCAATGCTCATCAAGACCTGGCTTTCGGAGGATTAATGCCGTATGGATATGTATGGAACAAGTCAAAAAGAACTTACCAATCAGCAAAAAGCTGCAATTCTTTTCATTGCAGTCGGTCCGGAGAATTCAGCCCGGCTTTTCCAGCATATGAGCGATGATGATATTGAAAAAATCACGCTGGAAATTGCCAGCCAGAAGCAGGTGACGCAGGAACAGAAGGCAACCGTCATCAGTGAATTTTATCAGATGGCGATGGCGAAGAACTATCTGTCTACCGGCGGGCTGGCCTATGCGCAGAATGTGCTGGAAAAAGCGTTGGGCGCGGAAAAAGCAGCCAGTATTATCAACCGGCTTACAACCAGCCTACAGATTCGTCCGTTCGATTTTCTGCGGAAAACTGATCCGGCACAGTTGCTGAATTTCATTCAAAATGAACATCCGCAGACGATAGCGCTCATCATGGCATATCTCGATCCCGATCAGGCGGCGACTATTTTGTCGTCGCTGACGCCGGAGCGTCAGGCAGAAGTTGCCAAGCGCATTGCCGTTATGGATCGTACTTCGCCGGATGTTTTGCGCGAGGTCGAGCGCGTGCTGGAACGTAAACTGTCTTCGCTGGTCACGCAGGACTTTACAGTGGCTGGTGGCGTCAAGGCGATTGTCGAGGTACTGAACCGCGTCGATCGCGGCACGGAAAAGTCCATTATCGAAACGCTCGAAGTCGACAATCCGGAACTCACCGAAGAAATCAAGCGCCTTATGTTTGTTTTCGAAGATATTGTCATGCTGGACGATCGGTCGCTGCAGATGGTTCTGCGCGATGTCGACAGCAAGGATTTGTCGCTGGCGCTCAAGGCAACGCCGCCGGAAGTGGCCAACAAAGTCTACAAAAACATGTCCAAGCGTGCCGGCGATATGCTGCGGGAAGAAATCGAATTCATGGGTCCGGTCAAGATCCGCGATGTCGAGGAAGCGCAGCAGAAGATTGTCAATGTCATCCGTAATCTGGAGGATAAGGGTGAGATTGTAGTTTCGCGCGGAAAGGGTGACGAGATGATTGTCTAGGGTAATCAAAGCGGCGCTGTGGAAAGACAAGCCTTGCATTGTAGAAGCTCCTTTGCCGCCACCGCCGCCGGAACCGGCGGGAGGAAAAGAATCCGCCGGCTGGGATGAAGCATCTCAGGCTGCCCTTATGGAAGAAATTCAGGCACAGAAAAAACAAGCAGAGCAACTGCTGGCTGAAGCGGCCGTTGCTTGCGAAGCAAAGCGCAAGGAAGCGCAGAACCAGCAGAACGAGATGCTGGCAGAGGCACAGAAACAGGCGGAAACAATTCGCGCCGAAGCTGCCCGCGCTGGGCATGAGGAAGGCTTTGCCGCCGGACATGCCGAGGGCCTGGCACAGGCCCGGGAAGAAGAAAAACAGGCTGTTTTAAAGGCCAATGCGCAGGCCGAAAAAACCCTGGCCGACGCCAGCGAAGCAAAAAAGGCCTATGTGCAGCAGGCGGAACAGGAAATTACCGATATCGCGCTTCATGTCGTCGGGAAGGTTCTACCACAGCACTTTATCGATGTGCCGCAGGTCATTCTGCCGTTGGTCCGCAAGGCCCTGCTTAAGATCAAGGATCAGAATGAAGTGACCGTCCATGTAGCGCCGGCACATTATGATCTGGTCATGATGGCCCGCATGGAATTTCAGAGTCTCTTGGAAGGGGAAGCCAGTCTTACGGTTAAATCCGATGCGAGTCTGGCGCCGGGAGACTGTGTTCTGGAATCGCCAAATGGCAATGTGGATGCTCGGCTGGCTACCCAGTTGGAACTTATTAGAAAAGCGGTGCAGGATGTTATGCTATGATGGAAGTTAATCTTAAAAAATTTACCGATGCGATTGATAGCTGTGAGTCGATCAAGATGAGCGGAAAAATTACGCAGGTCATTGGTTTAGTCATTGAAGCACAGGGTCCGAATGTAAGTCTGGGCGAGCTCTGCTATGTGCGGTCGCGCTTTGCACAGGTAGAACCGATTCCCGCTGAGGTCGTCGGTTTTCGCGAAGGACGGGTGCTGCTTATGCCCATCGGCGAGATGCAAGGCATCGGCCCAGGCTGCGAAGTCATTTCTGCCCAGCGGGTACTGCAGGTCAAGGTAGGCCCGCAGCTTTTGGGCCGGGTGTTGGACGGACTGGGCGAGCCAATGGACGACAAGGGACCCATTCTCAGCAAGACGGAATATCCGCTACAAGCTTCGCCGCCGGATCCGCTGCACCGGCCTCGTATCAAGGATTCATTGTTTGTCGGGGTCCGGGCGGTTGACGGCCTTATCACACTAGGCTCCGGGCAGCGTATTGGCATTATGGCCGGTAGCGGCGTCGGTAAATCAACTCTTTTGAGTATGATTGCCCGCAACACCGAGGCCGACGTAAGCGTTATCGCGCTGGTCGGCGAGCGTGGCCGCGAGGTCCGCGACTTTATTGAGCGCGACCTTGGCGAAGAAGGCTTGAAGCGTTCGGTCGTGGTGGTAGCCACCTCGGATAAACCGGCGCTGGTGCGCATCAAGGGCGCGATGACTGCCACTGCAATCGCCGAATATTTTCGCGATCAGGGTAAACGCGTCGTGCTCATGATGGATTCCGTCACGCGTTTTGCGATGGCGCAGCGCGAAGTCGGCTTGACAATTGGCGAGCCGCCGGCAACTCGCGGCTATACGCCTTCGGTTTTTGCGCTGCTGCCGCGGCTCTTGGAGCGGGCCGGCACCAGCGAGAAAGGTTCCATCACCGGAATCTATACGGTTCTCGTCGACGGCGACGATATGAACGAGCCAATTGCCGACGCCGTGCGCAGTATTCTCGATGGACATATTGTTCTTTCCCGTTCCATTGCCGCACAAAACCACTTTCCGGCTATTGATGTTCTGGGCAGCGTCAGCCGTGTCATGACGGATGTTGCTTCTAAGGAACATATTAAAGCCGCGCAGGAAATGCGCGCGCTTATGGCTGTTTACAAGGAAGCGGAAGATTTGATCCATATCGGCGCTTACGTCAAGGGATCTTCGGCAAAGATTGATAAGGCGATTCAGAAAATTGATGCCATCAATGCGTTTCTTTGTCAGGATATTTTTGAAAAAACGACATTTGATGAAACCGTAAAGGCGCTGGAGAATATCTGAGGATACAAAAATCATGAAGAAATTTCGCTTTCAGCTCGATACATTGTTAAGGGTCACCCGGATGAAAAAAGACGAGGCCGAGGTCAAATTTGCCGATGTATCGCGGCTGCTGGAACAGCAGCGGCAGCAGCTGTCTCTGCTGTTGGAAGAAATGCAGCGAGGACAGCGGGACTATGAAAATCTGACCAAAGCCGAACATTTGACGGTGGGGACTTTGATGACCTATAACAGTTTTTTTGGCTGGAAGCGGGAGCAGATTGAAATGCAGCAGGCAGCCATCCTGCAAAGCCGGGCAAACCGTCAGAAATGTCTTCAGGAACTTTTAAAGTTAATGAATAAGCTCAAGAGCATTGAACAGCTTCGGGAAAAACGGCTGCAGCAATATAAAGACGCTGTGCTGTTGGAGGAACAGAAGATGCTCGATGAGATCGGACTCCAACTATACATGCGGAGTTCACAGCAGGAGGCGCAGACATGATTGACCTGAATGGAATCAATGCCGTGATGCAGCGCATCACGGAAATCGAAAATAAAATTGGTATGCATACGACCCCGGGGGGGAGTTTTGCTCGGACGCTGCAGACGGAAATTGCCAAAACCCGGCCGGAAGGAGCTGCTGCCACCGGCGCTGCCGGTAAAACGGCTGCAGCCGCTATGGGGCCGACAGCAGCGGATGGCAGCTATGGGGCGATGATCCAGTCGGCATCGCGGAAATATCAGGTAGATCCCCGGTTGGTGTCGGCGGTGGCCGAAGCCGAGTCTCATTTTCAGCAGGGAGCCGTTTCCAGTGCGGGGGCCGTCGGAGTCATGCAGCTGATGCCGGAGACAGCCGCCTCGCTGGGCGTCAACCCTTACGATGCCGCTCAGAATATTGACGGGGGCACGCATTACCTGCGACAGATGCTGGATTCCTTTGGCGGCGATGTCAAAAAAGCAGTGGCTGCATATAATGCCGGGGCACAGGCAGTCCGGGATTACAATGGCGTTCCGCCGTATGGCGAAACGGAGAGCTACGTCAACGAGGTTCTTGATCTTTATCGGTGAAGAGCCGGCAAACGTAACGCCGGGGCTGATAGAAGGCCGGATTTGCATCCGGCCGGCGGTTCCGTCTGGTAGATACTGCCCGTAAAACTCCGGAAACAGGTGATATCATGGCAAAAGAAAAACAAAAACCGCCGGCGGCACCTGTCGCGTCGCCGCTTGCGGCCGCACCGGCCGCTCCCAGCCGAAAGCGCCGTATATTGAAAATCCTGGCGATTCTTCTCTTGCTCGCCATTTTGATTGTCGGCGGTTTCTTCCTCGGGATTTATCTGCGGATTTTTGATACGAATGCAATCAATGAAAAAATGAAGCTTTATGATCTGCCGGTGATAGGACAATTTTTTGTCAAACCGGCGCCTAATAACGGCGATGCAGCGCCGGCAGCTCCGGAACCGGCGGCCGCACCGGTCGCTAAGGCAGAGCCGAAGGCGGCCAGCGCTTCAAAACCGCTGGTACTCACGAAAGCGGAGATTGAAAAGCAAATGAAAGCCAAGGAAGCGGCAGAACGTAAACGCGTTTCCAAACTGGCCCGCCTTTATAATGAAATGAAGCCGCAGGAAGCGGCGGACATCATGAATGACCTTGATGACGATATGATCATTGCTATTCTGCAGCGCATGGATGAGGGGCAGTCCGCGAAAATTCTCGCAAAGTTTGATCCGGAGAAATCGGCTCGTCTGACGAAAATCATGTATGCCGGCACAACGACCCGGATGCAGTCGCCGGCCGACCAGCAGGCGCAGCCACAGCCGGCTCCGAACCAATAAAACATTTTTGACGAAAGGAGGTGAGAACATGAATACAACAACTAAATCTCTGATGGCTGCAGCTTCAGCCGGGTTGATGGCCACTAAGTCTTCGGACCGGATGAATTTTCGGGCTGTCAATCAGACAACAAATTCCCGTTCCGAGACCAGTACCAGCAAGCGCGACTCATTTGACAGCGCCTTGAATCGGGCGCAGACAGCAAAGGACAGCAATCCAGCGCCGACGGCAGCCCAGGACAATGCTCAACCGGCATCGACAGCCGCGGCGGATCCGCCGGCGAAGGATGTCAAGCCGGATGCCAAGGATGGGGCAACCAATCAGGTCCAAGATAAAACCGGGGCAAAGGATGCCGTCAATCGTAAGGATACGACGAAACCTGCCGGTAAGGATAGCGGCAAAGAGGATGATAAGGATGTAACCGCCTCCAAGCCAGTAGTTAATAATGCGGCAGTGAATCTTAGTGCCTTGCTGCTGGCGCTGGCGGGTAATGCCGGCGTACAGCCGACAGAGACCACAGTAGCTCCTTCTTTGACGGCCAAAGCAGGGACAGCGAACTCGGCTGCGGGTCCAACCGATACACAGACGACGGCAAAAAACGGCGCGCTGGAAGCGCTGCTGCCACAGGACGCCGCTGCGGCGGCGCAGGCGGCACAGAACCAACAGCTGCTGGATATGCTTTCCGGCACAACCGCGGGCAAAGCGATGACGCCTCTGGCGGAGCCGATGGTTGCCGGACCAGAACTTACCCAGCTGGCTACAGCTAAATTGCCGGTTGACCGTCAGGCGGCCGGAACAAAAGGGGATGCGACAGCGGCAACAGCCACTGCGCCGGAGAAAGAAACGGCAGCTGTTCTGACTGTCGGTATACCAATTGCCGCGACGAAAGTTTCGGCGGATTCTACGACAGCGCCTACGGATAAAAAAGATGCCAGCAGTTTCTGGCAAGGGATCCCGCTCAAGGTAGAGAACCGGGGTGAGGCTAATGCTAATGGGCAGCAACCGGGCGGTGATATGCTGAAAAAACAACCGGAAGCGCCGACTATGGTTCTGCCGCAGGCGGACGGCAAAGCGGTTCAGGAAGGAACGCAGCTGCCGGAAGAAGCGCAGTTTGACCGCGTGGTGGTACAGGCTGCTGGAACGCCGGATGCTGCCTCTCAGGCGGCGGTTCAGGCAGGCAGCTATCAGCCTTCCCCGGCTTTAACCGCGGCAAATCCTGCGGCGGCAGCCGCCGAGGCGCAGCCGCCATCCACCAACTACGATATTCCCAAGCAGATTGTGGAACAGGCGAAACTCATTCGCTCCGTGGAAGATACACAGATGGTCATTAAGCTCAAACCGGAACATTTGGGGGAACTTACCCTGAAAGTTTCCGTTGGCGCGGATGGTGCGGTTAATGCATCATTTCACAGCGACAATGCGCAGGTGCGCGGCCTGATCGAAGGATCGATGGTCCAGTTGAAACAGGAATTGCAGGCGCAGGGGCTGAAAGTGGATAATGTCAGCGTTAATGCCGGGCTTTCGCAGGATTTCTTCGGGGAAAGTCAGGCGGGGCAGCAAGGCTACCCGCAGCAAACGGCTCGCAGCCGACAGCTCGATCAGGCGGCTTTTGCCGAAGATGCGGAGCAGACTTCGCGGCTGGAGACGGTCCTTCCGGTGAGTACGCCAACAGCAGCGGCTGCCGGGGTGGATTACCGAGTATAACAAAATGAATTATGAAGGAGGTAAGATTTATGGCTAATAGTTTAAACACGAACACTGTTGATGGGGTGACGACAGCCAGGGATGCCATGTCGACGACCACTTCCAAGCAGGCGGTAGCCGGCGGCACGCTGGACAAGGATGCATTCTTGTCGTTGCTCTGCAAACAGCTGGAGTATCAGGATCCGCTCGATCCGCAGGACAACTCGCAGTACATTGCCCAGCTGGCGCAGTTCTCTTCCTTGGAGCAGATGACCAATATGGCTACGGGGATGACGAATTTGTCCGCTATGGTCGGTGATATGAATACTTCGATGCTGGTCGGACAGCTGAGCGGGATGATCGGCAAGGATATTCAGTGGGCGACTTCGGTCACGAATAAAGATGCGAAAACGGGCGCGAGCACGACATCGCTGGTACTGCATACCGGCAAGGTGGCCGGCGTCAGCATTTCCGATGGCGCGCCTTCGGTGATTGCGACGGACAAGGATGGGAAGATCTATCAGGTAGCGGTCAGCGACATGACCCGCGTCGGCGATCTGGATCCTGTGTCTACTTCAACATCAACTTCGACGTCCACATCGACATCGACTTCAGTCAAAGCCTGATGCGGCGAACAGGAGGAAAGGAATATGGCTGATCCGAGAATCTATCTTTCTACACAGCCACTACTTCCGATCGGTAATCCGTCAGCTGCTTTTTCGCCCGCAGCATTGTCAGCCCGGGATCGTACTTCTTTTGCGGAGGTTCTCAGCAAAGCCGAGAACAAGGTGAGCTTTTCTCAGCACGCGATCGCGCGCATGCAGAGCCGGAACCTTGATCTCAGCGCACAGGATCTAGGCAAGCTGGATGATACCGTGGAAAAAATGGCGCAGAAGGGCGCGAAAGAGTCGTTGATTTACCTGAATGATATTGCTCTGGTGGTCAGTGTGACCAACAAAACCGTGATTACCGCCATGGATGGGGCCAGTGCCAAAGAAAATATATTTACGAATATTGACAGTGCAGCAATACTATAAAGCCGGACCTTCGGGGGGCTTGCGGCCGTGGATGGACAGAAGCGGCCGGCTGCACACAATGAAAAAGGAGAATGATTTATTATGATGCGTTCACTTTTCTCCGGCGTAGCCGGGCTCAAGTGCCATCAGACGCGTATGGACAGCATCGGCAACAACATTGCCAATGTCAATACGCCGGGCTTCAAGTCAAGCCGCGTGACCTTTATTGATACGCTGACGCAGACGCTTTCCGGCGCTTCGGCAGCGACCGGCACCATCGGCGGTACCAATGCCAAGCAGATCGGGCTGGGCGTCGGTATCGGCGGCGTTGATACCATGTTTACCGACGGCAGCGTGCAGTCGACGGGCAATAACACCGACCTTTGTTTGTCGGGTTCCGGTTTATTTGTGGTCAAGGATCCCAGCGGCACCTATTATACGCGCAACGGTGCCTTCCAGACGGATGCAGCCGGCAACTTTGTTACCTCGAGCGGCGGCCTTTTTGTACAGGGCTGGATGGCCTCGGGTACGGGCGCAACGCGGAAGATTGATACGACGGCGACAACGACGAATATTACCGGGCTATTAGCCGGTAAACCGATTGCCGCGCAGGCTTCGACGGCGATTACGCTGGCAAATAATCTGAGTTCGAAGACGGCGGTAGGCGGTACTGCGGTTACTACAGCGGATTTGTATGATAGTGAAGGTAATAAGCATACAATTTCTCTGACATTTGCGAAGACAGCACCGAATGAATGGGATGTACAAGTATCTTGTAGTGAGTCTGGCGTTACGATTAATGGTAGCCCTCGGCCGGCGCCTTTTAAAGTAGGAACATTGAAATTTGATACAAATGGGGCTAATCCGACCATTACGCCTGATGCGGGGCCGGCTATTCCTTTAAAAATGGATTATGGTAATGGAACTCTTACGCCGGCTAATGTAGATATAGCAGCTGATGCAACTAATCTTACCCAGTATTCCAGTGAAAGTACGTTGGCTTCCAAGGCGGATGGTTATACGGATGGCGCGCTTAAGAGCATTTCCATTGATTCGCAGGGTGTCATCACCGGTTCTTATACCAATGGCGTCAATCAGGTGGAGGCGCAGGTGGCGATCGCGTCTTTCAATAATCCGGGCGGACTGACTAAGTCGGGTTCCAGTCTGTACTCAGTTTCCAATAACTCCGGCGCGCCCAATGTCAAATCGGCGACGGCGCTCGGTGTCAAGATTACGCCGTCGGCATTGGAAATGTCGAATGTCGATCTGGCCAATGAGTTCAGCGATATGATTGTCACCCAGCGCGGCTTCCAGTCGAATTCGAAGATCATTACGGTTTCCGATGAGATGCTGGAAACGTTGGTCAATATGAAGCGGTAAGTTTTGGTTTTGAGGTTTTTGTAAAAAATAGGATGGAAGGGAGGGACGAATTCGTCCCTCTGCCATCTTGTAAAGGGATGGGGATTGTTTTATGATAAAGCTTACGAAATTCAATTCGGAGGCAAATAAAAAAAGGGAATTTGTTCTGAATGCCGAAATAATAGAAACAATTGAGGAAACGCCGGATACGGTTGTGACGTTGGTCAATGGCAAGAAACTGATTGTGGACGAGCCGATGGATGAAGTGGTGCGTCGGGTAATGGCATATCGCCGGGCTTTGCATAAATTTTAATTGGGAAACAACTGGGCGGAAGCCCATTGCGATAAATACATGGAGGAGTGATCAACATGGCTGACGAAGAAAAGGCGGCAGCAGCAACACCGGCGACAGAACCGAAGAAGAAATCTCCGATGGTTATGATTGCCGTCCTGGTCCTGGTCGGGCTGGTTCTGGCGGGTGGTATTTCGTATTTTGTGACCACGAAGCTTATGTCCGGGAACATGTCGGACAGCAGCGAGTCGCCGCATCATGATCCGGGTGTCTTTGTCAAGCTGGGGGATGCCAAGGAAGGTATTATTGTGAATGTAGGCGGCGTTAAGGGCGGCCGGTTTTTGAAGGTCGGTATTGTCATGGAGATGAATCCGGGCAAGAAAGATAATATTAAAGACGGCAAGCTGAATCCGCTGGCGGAAACGAAGATTCTCGATACGACGCTGCAGATTTTGCGCTCGGAACAAATGGAAGATTTCGAGGCGTCCAAACAAGATGCGCTGAAAGCCAAGCTTAAGGATGAGGTCAATCGGGTTTTGGGGCAGGGGTCTGTTTACGATGTGTATATTACCAGTTTTGTCCTGCAGTAGCGGGATGGATGACATAGGATCGGGAAGGAGGATGAAGATTGGGTGAAGACGTACTCTCACAGTCCGAGATAGATAAGCTGCTGTCGGCGCTGTCTACTGGCGCGGTTTCAGCGGAAGAAGTCAAGGCGGATGAAGCGCAGAAAAAAGTTAAGACCTATGATTTTAAGCGCCCGGATAAATTTTCCAAGGACCAGATCCGAACGCTCTATATGCTGCATGAGAATTTTGCCCGACTGCTGAATACTTATTTATCGACCAACCTTCGTACCTTGGTGAATGTAGAGGTGGCCTCGGTTGAGCAGCTCACCTACCAGGAGTTCGTCCAGTCATTGTCGAATCCGAGTGTCATCGGCGTACTGGCAGTCCCGCCGCTCAAGGGCAATGTGATCATGGAGATTAATACCAGCATAGCGTTTGCGATCATTGACCGGGTTTTTGGCGGCAAGGGCGAGAATACTATAAAACCTCGCGTATTGACGGAGATTGAAGAAGCGGTTATGCGGCGGACACTGGGGAAGGCCATGGAACATTTTCAGGAGGCCTGGTCCAATGTGGTACATATGAAGCCGACGCTGGAAGCGATTGAGTCGAATCCATCGTTTACGCAGATTGTGCCACCAAGTGATATGGTGGTTATTATTACTTTGAAAATTACGGTCGGCGATGTGGAAGGTTTTATGAATGTCTGCATTCCTTATCTGGTTTTGGAGCCGATCATGTCAAAACTGACGACTACTTTCTGGGTGGCGGCTTCGGTAGCGAAGGAGGATCATCCGGAACAGGTTGAGATATTACAGAAAAAAATTGCGAAAACGAGAATTCCGTTGATTGTTGAATTGGGATCGATTCATATTTCGATCCGGGAATTTTTGACGCTGGGGTTTGGCGATGTCTTGCAGCTTGATACCAAAGTAAAAGATGAGCTGAGATGTATCATCGGGCAAAGGCCCAAGTTTTATTGCCGGCCAGGTACTTATGGCAAACGAGCTGCCGTACAGATCACGCGGATAGCTCCGGAAGGAGATGAAGATACTGATGAGTGACGAGGCAATTTCGCAGGAAGAGATTGATGCGTTGTTAAATGGCGGTACTCTGGGCAATCCGGCGCCGGCGGAACCAGCGGCGGAGAGCAGCGCGCCGGCAGCAGGCGCGGCGGCTTTGTATCCGCTGTCGGATATGGAGCGGGACGCGCTGGGAGAAATCGGTAATATATCCATGGGGAGCGCCGCGACGACGCTGTCGGTTCTGTTGGGTCATAAGGTGTCGATTACGACGCCGGCGGTTTCCGTTGATACGATGCATGCAATTAAGGATCATTACCCGATGCCGTATCTGATCGTGGAGGTCGGTTATACGGTTGGGATTGACGGCAATAATATTTTAGCGATTCAGGCGCAGGATGCATCGATTATTGCGGATTTGATGATGGGCGGAGACGGTACGAATCCGCCGGCAGATCTGAATGAGATCCATATGAGCGCCGTAGGCGAAGCGATGAACCAGATGATGGGCACCGTGTCAACTTCGCTGTCGACGATGTTTAACAAAAAAATTGATATTTCTCCTCCTAAGGTCAGCCTGATTGATCTCAGTACGGAAGAACATGTGACCGATATTGTGGGGCAGGACGATCCGGTAGTGCGGATTTCTTTCCGCATGGAAGTGGATGGTTTGATTGACAGCGAGATCATGCAGATTCTGCCGGTCAAGATTGCCAAGGAGATGGTCAGCAGTCTGATGAACAGCGGATCGGCGGAAGAGGCGGCTCCGGCTCCGCAGCCGGCGGCCATGCCCGCGCCGCAGCCTATGCCGCAACCCATGCCGCAGCCGGCCGCGGCCCCGCAGCCGATGCAGCAGCAGCCGATGATGGCAGCACCGGCACAGCAGCCAATGATGGCGGCTCCGGTTGCTGATTATGGATCGCAGAGCCGCGTAGCGGCAAATGTGCCGGTCCAGCCGGCGCAGTTTGCACCGCTTTCTACTACGCCGGTAGCCGTTAATGATGCGAATATCGGGTTGATTCTCGATGTTCCTCTGCAAGTTACGGTAGAACTGGGGCGTACGAAGAAATCAATCAAGGATATTTTGGAGCTTTCCAATGGGTCCATCGTGGAACTGGACAAGCTGGCGGGCGAGCCGGTCGATATCCATGTGAATGGCAAATTGCTGGCCAAGGGTGAAGTCGTGGTTATTGATGAGAATTTTGGCGTGCGCATTACCGATATCGTGAGTCCGATGGAGCGGGCGCAAAAACTTCAATAGTTTACGCCCCCTGCCTATTGAGAAATCCATGGGGTTCATATATAATGAGTACAAATAAGCGTTTTTTATCAGTTGAATAAAGAAACGAGGAGAGATGAACATGGCAGTTAGAGTATTGGTCGTTGATGATGCGGCATTTATGAGAATGATGGTTAAGGACATTTTGTCAAAGAACGGCTATGAGGTAGTCGGTGAGGCTGAGAACGGGATGAAGGCTCTGGAGAAGTATCAGGAGTTGAAGCCGGATATTACGACGATGGATATCACAATGCCGGAAATGGATGGTATCAGTGCGGTCAAGGAGATCAAAAAGGTCGATCCGAACGCGAAGATCGTTATGTGCAGCGCTATGGGTCAGCAGGCTATGGTTATTGAAGCGATTCAGGCCGGCGCGCGTGACTTTATTGTCAAGCCGTTCCAGGCGGATCGTGTGCTTGAAGCCGTGCGCAAAGCGGTTGGCTGATGACACGCAGACATTTTTTTCTGGCCGGAGCCGTTTGTTTGCTCGTTTTGGCAATGGCGGTGCCGGTCCTGGCTGCGGATCCGGGGAGCGGCGGTTATTTGTCCGGCTATGAGAATACCGATCCCCGCCCGTCTCAGCTGTCCTGGTGGTCAACGCTGGCTTATCTGGTAAGTTTGTTTGCCGTTTTTGCTTTTGTGGTTGTTATGGCTTATTTTGCCTCAAAATTTCTGAGTGGTCATTTTGCGAAGGCAGCTGCGGGCAGCGGCGGGCGAATTTTGGCGAATCTGGCTTTAGGGCCAAACCGCTCTGTTTGTGTCGTCGAGCTGGCAGAACGGATTTTTATGCTTGGCGTGACGGAGCATTCGATTACGCTGCTGCGCGAGGTCACGGATGCCGATGAAATTGAGCGGCTGCATCGCCGGGCGTTGGGGAACGCGGAGACGGATGCGCTGTTTTCTACGCAGCTGGGATCTTTAGAGCAGTTGGCGCGGCGTATTCCGTCGCTGTTCAAGGATGGTTCATATCGCAGATGAAAAGGGGTTGTGAGGCGTTGCTTACCAAACGGCGGGCTTTTTTTTCGCTGGGGATTTTGTTTTTTTGTTTGTTGTTTACAAAAGACGTTTGGGCGGCGCCTTTGATACCAAATATTAATATTGGTATTGGTACGGCCGATAATCCGCAGCAGGTGGCATCTACCTTGCAGGTTATGGCGGTCCTGACGATTTTGTCGATTGCACCGTCTATTTTGATTATGACGACTTCTTTTGTCCGTATCGTGGTTGTCATGGGCTTTCTGCGCAACGCTCTATCGACGCAGAATGTGCCGCCAAATCAAATTGTCATAGCGCTTTCCCTTTTTATGACGTTCTATATTATGGCGCCGTATTGGGGACAAGCTAATGAAAATGGCGTTCAGCCCTATCTGGCCGGACAGATCTCGCAGGAGGAGGCGCTGACCAACACGATGGCGCCGTTGCGGGAGTTTATGTTCAAGCAGACGCGGGAGTCGGATCTGGCTTTGTTTGTGAATTTATCACAGGCGGAACGGCCGGCCTCCCAGGATGACGTATCGACGATGACGCTGATTCCGGCGTATATCATCAGTGAACTGAAGACAGCCTTTCAGATTGGGTTTATGATTTATATTCCTTTTATTGTCATTGATATGATCGTCGCGAGCACCTTGATGTCTATGGGCATGATGATGCTGCCGCCGGTCATGATTTCACTGCCGTTTAAGATTTTGCTCTTTGTCATGGTCGATGGCTGGCACCTTTTGATTAAGTCGCTCATTGTGAGCTTTAAATAGGAGATGGGACGATGTCGGGCGACGTAGTGATTCAACTCGGGCAGGAGGCGCTGATGATTGTTATGCTGGTTTCAGCGCCGATGCTGGGACTAGGCCTTCTGGTTGGTCTTATGGTGAGTGTTTTTCAGGCGACGACTTCGATCCAGGAGCAGACCTTGGCATTTATTCCAAAAATCTTGGCGGTTTTTGTGGCCATTTTGATTTTTGGTCCTTGGATGCTCCGGATTATGGTGGAATACGTGACAAGGATTATGGTCAATCTGCCATTGTATATTGGTTAGTTGAGAGGCTGATACCTTGGATCTTTTTGATTTGTTACAAAACCATGCCGCTGTTTTTTTGCTGTTGTTGACAAGGGTAAGCGGTATTTTTATGCTGGCGCCTTTTTTCGGCAGTCTCAATATTCCCGTTTATATTCGTGCCGGCGCAGCGTTGGCAATTTCCGTAGTCCTGTTTCCCGTGGTGGATCAGTCAGCTCTTATCAAGGCTCCGGCAACGGTGGCGGTTTATGCTCTGGCGGTGCTGACAGAGCTCTTTGTCGGTTGGCTGATCGGTTTTGTGGCCTACATCTCGTTTTCTGCAATTCATATGGCGGGTAAGATTATGGATATGCAGGTGGGATTTTCTATTGTCAATGTCATGGATCCTACTTCCGGTCAGCAAATTCCGCTCATCGGGAGTTTTCTTTATAATTTGGGACTTATCATTTTTTTGGTTACCAATGGGCATCATATGATTATTGCGGCGCTTTTTGAGAGCTTTCGCGTCGTGCCGCTGCTGGGGATGACAGCCAATCCGGATTTAACGATGCTGATCGCGAACTTCACGGCAGGGATATTCTCAACCGGCATGAAAATTGCGATGCCGGTTACCTTTGCCATTCTTTTGACGAATGTGGCGCTGGGCGTCTTGGCGCGTACTATGCCGCAGCTGAATATTTTTGTGGTTGGCGTTCCCATGCAGATTATTGTCGGATTATTTGTTTTATCGATTTTAGTGCCTTTTTATATTATATTTTTGGATGTGCTGTTTAATGAAATGTATGGAAACATATCCCTGGCCCTTAAACTCATCCACTAGGCATTTTGTTTTTGACCTGCAGCTTTTTGCCGGGGAAAAAACAGAGGATCCGACTTCCAAACGGAAAACGGATGCGCGCAATAAAGGACAGGTTGCTCGCAGTCAGGAGATGAACGCCGCGTTTGTGCTCCTGGCCGGATTCTGGGCGCTGAAGGTTTTTGGCGGCGCGGCCTATGAGAATATCGTCAACTATACGGTGTATATTTTCAGTCATTTGGATCAAGGCGTCGATACCGAGTCGGTCATGCATATCTTTTTGGGGATGCTGCTGATTTTAGCCAAAACGGCTTTGCCGGTTATGCTGGTCATTATGTGTGTAGGCCTGATTGTCAATGTTTTTCAGGCAGGGCTGCATTTTACTATGGAGCCGATTGGATTTAAACTGGATAATCTGAACCCCATTAATGGATTGGGCCGTTTGTTTTCGAAGCGGGCGCTGGTGGAACTGGTAAAATCGGTTATTAAAATTATCATTATTGGTTTTTTTATTATCCAATATTTGAAAAGTGAAATTCTCCAGATGCCGAAGCTCATGTATATGGATTTATCGGCCAGTTTATCGAGGATTGCTCAGGTAATTTTTGCACTGGCTTTTCAGATATGCGCCGTTATTTTTGCGCTGGCTATTCTGGATTATGGCTATCAGAAATGGCAGCATAAGGAAGGGCTGAAGATGAGCAAGGATGAAGTCAAGGAAGAGTTCAAACAGCAGGAAGGCGATCCGCAGATCAAAAGCAAGATCAAGCAGAAACAGCGTCAGATGGCGATGCAGCGCATGATGAAGGAAGTTCCCAAGGCAGATGTCATCGTGACAAATCCGACGCATTTTGCTGTGGCTCTGCAGTATAAAAAAGGCATGGCGGCGCCGCTTGTAGTAGCCAAGGGACAGGATCTGGTGGCGCAGAAAATCAAGGAGGTCGCGCGTGCGGCCGGCGTTGCCATTGTGGAAAATCGTCCGCTGGCACGCGCTTTGTATGCATCGGTGGAAATTGGCGATGTTGTCCCGCAGGCGCTGTATAAATCGGTAGCGGAAGTATTGGCATATGTCTACCGGTTGAAACGCCGGCGGTTTGCATAAATTTTTTTTAAGGAGCGCAAAGTATGGCTGAAAAGGGAGTATCATCTGCGACAGGCGGATTTATACAAAAGTATAGCGATGTGTTCATTGCTGTGGCGATTATTACCATCGTTATCATGATGATTATTCCGCTGCCGACAATGCTGCTGGATCTTTTGTTGTGTCTGAATATTACGCTGGCATTGGTTGTCGTGATGGTTGCCATTTATAATGTCGAGGCATTGGATTTTTCGGTATTTCCGTCTTTACTGCTGCTCACGACGTTGTTTCGGCTGGCGCTGAACGTTTCTTCTACCCGTTTGATTTTGCTGGAAGGGTATGCCGGCGAGGTAATCACGGCATTTGGTAATTTTGTTGTCGGCGGCAACGCAGTGGTTGGTTTTATCGTTTTCTGTATTTTGATTGTCATTCAATTTATCGTTATTACTCGAGGGGCGGAACGTGTGGCGGAGGTTTCCGCCCGTTTTACGTTGGATGCCATGCCGGGTAAACAGATGTCAATTGATGCGGATCTCAATCAGGGGGCGATCACCGATGCTGAAGCGCGGCGGCGGCGGGAAAAGATTCAGAAAGAAGCGGATTTTTACGGCGCTATGGACGGCGCGTCGAAGTTTGTCAAGGGCGATGCGGTAGCAGCTATTATCATTATCATTATTAATATTACCGGCGGTTTTGTCATCGGCATGGTGCAGCGGAATCTGACGGTGCTGCAGTCGCTGCAGAACTACACACTGCTGACCGTCGGCGAGGGATTGGTCAATCAGATCCCCGCGTTGATGATTTCGACGGCAACGGGCCTTATTGTTACCCGCGCGGCGTCTGAGTCTGATTTGGGGCACGATCTGGTTTCCCAGATATTTCGCAACCCGCGTATTTTCTTCATTACCAGCGGCGTGTTGCTGTTTTTTGCAATTGTTCCAGGGCTGCCGGGCATTCCATTCTTCTGTTTATCGCTGCTTGCGGGTTTTGTCGGTTATAACCTGAAGAAGACGGCGCAGGCCGCTGAGGAAGCAGTCACGGATGAGAAGCAGGACAAGCAGAAGGAAGAAATCACCAAGCCGGAGAATATTATTTCGCTGCTGCAGGTAGATCCGATGGAACTGGAAATAGGTTATAGTTTGATTCCGCTGGTGGATACCGGACAAGGCGGCGACCTCCTGGAGCGAATCGTGATGATTCGGCGTCAGTGCGCATTGGAATTGGGGTTGGTCGTACCAACAATCCGCATCCGGGATAATATTCAAATAAAACCTAATGCATATATTATAAAATTAAAAGGAATTGAAATAGCAAAGGGCGAATTATTACTTGATCACTTTTTAGCGATGAATTCCGGAACGGTTTTTGAGGAGATGCAGGGAGTTGAAACGACAGAACCTGCTTTCGGACTGCCGGCGCTCTGGATCACGGAGGAGCAGCGCGAGCAGGCGGAACTCAATGGTTATACGGTGGTCGATGCGGTTTCGGTGCTGGCGACACATCTGACGGAAGTCATCAAGTCGCATGCCGATGAAATTTTGGGACGTCAGGAAACGCAGAATCTCATTGATAATCTTAAGAAAACGAATCAGTCGCTGGTGGATGAAGTGATTCCGGATCTTATGAATGTGGGCGAGGTGCAAAAAGTTCTTGCGAATCTGCTGCGCGAACGAGTTTCAATCCGTGATATGGGGACGATTCTTGAGGTTTTGGCCGATTATTCGCGGGCAACCAAGGATACGGAAGTGCTGACGGAATATGTGCGCCATGCATTGGCGCGGCAGATCACGCAGCAGAATATCCAGAATAATTTGCTGCCGTGCATCACGCTGGATCCGGCTATTGAGAACCGGATTGCCGGCGCAGTGCAGCGGACCGATCGCGGTTCGTATGTGAGCCTCGATCCGGATACGATGCAGAAGCTGCTGGCTGCTTTGCAGACGGAGCTGGCCAAGCTGACAAATATGGGCTATCAGCCGATTGTGCTTACGAGTCCGGCGGTACGGCTGTATTTCCGAAAGCTGGTGGAGCGTTCGATTCAGGGGATTATTGTTTTGTCTCATGCGGAGATTGAGCAAAGTGTGGAGATACAAATTCTTGGGGTGGTGAAGATATAATTGCGTATTAAAGTGTTTAAAGCTGCCGACCTGAAAGAGGCCATGGCTATGGTAAAGGATGAGCTCGGACGCGATGCGGTTATCTTGCATACAAAGCGGTATCGTAAAGGCGGGCTTTTAGGCTTTAAGAGTAAGGAAATCGTTGAGGTCACGGCAGCGGTGGACGATACGCCGCGTCGGCCGCGCGTCAAGCTGCCGAAAAACGCCAAACCGACGGCAGTCGTGCCGCCGTCAGTATCCTCGGTGCGCCCTCCGGCGGTTCTGGCGCAGTACAAGACCGCCGGCACAGAGGCAGGCGTTACATTGGCGCAGTCAGCTGATTTGGCGGCTAGGCTCAGCGGGGTTCCGGCAGAAGAAACTTTTGTTCCAATCCAGCCGGTAGCATCGGTGCCGCCAATTGTTCCGGTATCGGCTGTGATGCCGGCGGCTGCGGCAGCGCCGGCGTCGTCGGCTCCGCCTCGCGTGATTCGGGCAGAGAAACCGGCGTCGCCGGAACCGGCGGTAGCTGAGCATCGTCAGACGCAGGATACGGAAAAAATTCAGGCGCTGGAGCAGGAATTGGTTCAGATGAAGGCTATGCTGGAACAGGTCATCAGCCAAAAGCATGAGGACCCGGAGATCGTGACCTTGCAGGATACGATGCAGGAGCAGGAGATCAGCGAAGCGGTGCTACAAGATATGATCCGCAATATGCCGGCCGGCGATATTCTGGCGGAAACCGGTTCGGAGCGAGCCTTTAAGGCATTGAGCGACTATCTCCACGATGCGCTGAAAATGTCGGACGGCATTATACTGAAGGATGGGCGGCCAAAAATTGTAGCGCTGATTGGAACGACCGGCGTCGGCAAAACAACCACGCTGGCGAAAATTGCGGCAAAGTTCGTTTTGGAGCGCGGCGTTAGCGCGGCGCTGATTACGGCCGATACGTATCGTATTTCTGCGGTGGATCAGCTGAAGACGTACTCGGATATTATTGGTTTGCCATTGGAGATTGTTTATTCACCGGCTGAGCTTAAGACCGCTATCCGCAAGTTTCGCAATAAGCAGCTCATTTTGATCGATACGGCCGGCCGCAGTCAGAGAAATGATTATCAGATGCAGGAACTGCAGGAATTTCTCGAGGCGGAACCGGAAATTGAAAAACATCTGGTTTTGAGTGCGACGACAAAGAGCCGGGATGCGTTGAATATTCTGGAGCGGTTTTCGGTCTGCAAGCCGGACCGGGTTTTGTTTACCAAAACAGATGAGACGACAAGTATGGGATTTATTGTTAATCTTTTGTTTGATAAACGGATTACGCTCTCCTATCTGACGAACGGGCAGAGTGTTCCTGATGATATAGCGCCGGCCAGTTCGGAGATATTGGCAAAACTCTTATTGAGGTAAAACAGGATGGAAGATCAGGCAGCAAGGCTCAGACAGCTCATTGGGGATACTAAAACTGAATACTGCGCCGTCCCCCGGATGCAGTTTGCCGCGGATTCAAAAGCTGCCGGAGTGCCGGCTGCAGCGCGAACGATTGCCGTCACAAGCGGCAAGGGCGGCGTTGGCAAGACAAATTTGACGGTAAATCTGGCAATCGCGCTGGGGATGGCGGGCAAACGCGTTCTGGTCATCGATGCCGATCTGGGCATGGCCAATGTGGATGTTGTGCTGGGTACCGTATCAAAATATAATTTGCTGCATTTGCTGCAGGAGCAGGTTTCTTTGGATGAGGTTCTGATCCGCGGTCCTTACGGCGTGAATTATATATCGGGCGGTTCCGGTATTGAGCGGGCGGGTGAGTTTTCTCCGGAGGAACGCGTGCGGCTTCTCAATAAATTATCGGAATGCGAGCACTTGGTGGATATTATTCTGGTAGATACCGGCGCCGGGTTGGGGAAAAATGTCATGGATTTTATCCTGGCCGCCGATGAAGTGCTGCTGCTGACAACGCCGGAACCGACGGCTCTGACAGACGCGTATGCGGTCATGAAAGCATACAGCCTTTATGCCGTGAATAAGAATATGCGACTGGTGGTCAATCGTGTTTATGATGAGCCGGAGAGTCAGGATGTAGTGACCAAGCTGCGGCGGACGGCAGAACGTTTTTTGCAGATGCCGTTGCCCTGCCTGGGCTATATTTATGAAGACCGCAACGTGATGAATGCGGTCAAACGACAGACGCCGCTTTTGATTTCTTATCCGGATACTATTGCTGCCCGATGTATACAAGCGATTGCCAATAATCTTTTATATGGCGGGCAACATACGGTGAAACGCGGCTGGCGGAATTTCCTGCGGCGGTTTCTTGACTTTTCGGGTTGAGCGGCGGGATTTTTGATACCTACAGGATGGGGGAATATGCCTGATGCCAGAGCTCATAAAGGCAGACGCTGTTTTAAAAATCGGACAGCGGATTGAGTTTTTTTTAGATGATGATGATGAAAAATATGCAAGCCGGATTGAGGATATGACGCCGACGGAACTCATTGTGGCTATGCCCGTGGATAAAAAGCGGCGGCCCGTGCTGCCGCGTTCAGGGCAGCGGTTGTACGGACTGGCGCTTGGAGAGCAGTGCCGGTATCAGTTCTTTTCGGTTTTTCATGACAAGGCGATGCAGCAGGTTCCGATTTGGATGATTTTGAAGCCGGATATGGTGGAACGAAAACAGAACCGTGAGTTTGTCCGGGTCCGGGTGAACTTGCTGGCGCAGGTCCAGGTGATGAATCAGACCGGCGGGTTTTCGCCGCCGACGGAAATTCGGGTGATTGATATCAGCGGCAACGGTCTGGCCTTTGCCTTTTCCGAGCCGGTAGCCATGGGGAGTCAGATTGCCATTGAAATTCATAATGTACCGGAAGTGGGAACTTTGCGGGCCATGGGGCGGGTCATGCGATGTACGGTTGTTGAGACGTCTAAAGGCAAAGTATATCAGGTTGGCGTTCAGCTGCTGACGCTGACGCCGGCGGTGCGAAACCGGTTGGTTCGTTATATTTTTGATGTGCAGCGGCGTGCTTTAGCAAAGGGAATAGAAATGGACGAGGTGTAAAAATGATTCGTGTATTGGTAGCGGAAGATTCTGCGTTTATGCGAAAGGTATTGTCCGATTTATTTAAAGCGCATCCGGATTTTGAACTAGTGGATACAGCGATGAACGGCAAGGAAGCAGTGGAGAAAACGGTCCGGTTGAAACCGGATCTGGTAACGATGGATGTGAATATGCCGATCATGGATGGTTTACAGGCATTGGAAATTATTATGCGGGATTGTCCGGTACCGGTTGTTATGTTTAGCAGCCTTACACGGGAAGGAGCCGAGGCTACTATCAAGGCACTGAGTTTGGGAGCAGTGGATTTTATCAGCAAGACGGGCGGGGCAATTTCCCGGATTGATACAATTGAATCGGAAATTATTGAAAAATGCCGGATTGCGGCGGGAGCGAATGTGCGGCAGCGACCGGCAGCCGTTTCGCCGGCGGAGCCGGCGCCGGCTCCGCCCATCATGCGGCGGATTGAATGGCCGCAGCGAAAACCGCTGCCGCCTTATACGGCGCCGCCGTTTACTCCGCGCACGCCGCCGGTGATCCGGATTGTTCCACCATCGGGCGGCAGTAGTGCCGGACGCGGCGGTAAGCTCGTCGTTCTGGGTACTTCGACGGGCGGACCTAAGGCATTACAGACCGTGATCGCCCGTTTACCCCGGTCGCTGCCATGCGGCGTGCTGGTTGTTCAGCATATGCCGCCAGGGTTTACAAAATCTTTAGCGGAAAGACTCAATGAAATCTCCGAAATTTCCGTGAAAGAAGCGGAAAATCATGATATTATAGAGGCAGGGCATGTGTATATTGCTCCGGGAAATTATCACATGGTCGTGGAACGCAGCGGCTACGGGCGCGAGATCTTGCTGAATCAGGATCCGCCGCTGGGAACTCTGCGGCCGGCAGCCGATGTCCTTTTTAAATCGGCGGCGCGTTTCGGACCGGATGTCGTGTCGGTTATTTTAACCGGAATGGGAAGCGATGGCGCCGCTGGAATGCAGCAAATTAAGCAGGCGGGCGGATATGTCATTGCCGAGGCGGAATCGACGGCGGTGGTGTATGGAATGCCGCGCGCGGTTGTGGAGCTGGGAATTGCAGATGAAGTTCTTCCCTTACCGGCGATTGCCAATGCCATTGTAAGTGCTGTAAGAAAATAGGAAGAAAATAGGGGGAATAGAAATGGACACGAATCAGTACATGGAAATGTTTTTGGAAGAATCACGTGAACATTTGCAGTCGCTGAATGACGGCCTGCTGGGCTTGGAGAGCAATCCGGAGGATCTGTCGATTCTGAACGAAATCTTCCGTAACGCTCATACAATCAAGGGTATGTCGGCTACGATGGGATATACCAAGATTGCTGAACTTACGCATGATATGGAAAATGTGTTGGATCTTTTGCGCAAGGAACAACTGAAGGTTACTGAGGATATTGTCGATGTGCTTTTTAAATGCGTGGATTCGCTGGAGCAGATGATTGAAAGCGTTGGCGGCGGCGGAGCGGAAGACATTGTTGATGTTTCTGAATTTGCAGCCAAGCTGAACACGATCGCTAATGGCGGCACATTAACGGCGGCGGCTTCGCCAACGCCGGCTGCAGCGGCAGAACCGGCGGCTCCGGTCAGCAAGGCGATGGCGTTGACGGATACGGACAGAAATGTGATTCAAGAAGCAAAGAATAGCGGTCTCAGGGTTTATCATATAACGGTGACGCTCACCGATACCTGCCTTTTAAAGTCGGCGCGTTCCTATATGGTCATGAATGCGCTGGATGAACTTGGCGATGTCATTAAATCGGTGCCGCCGGCTGAGGATCTGGAACAGGAAAAATTTGATCATTCTTTCGAATTGATTATTGTTACCGATGCTGAAGGCAAAGCCTTGGAGGATGCAGTTTTATCGATTTCCGAGATTGCCAATGTTACGGTTGTTAATATCGATGATGAGAAGGCTGCCGCCGCGCCAGCAGTTTCGGCAGCTAAAGCGGCAGCTCCGGTTTCGACTGCGGCAGCACCGGCTCCGGCAGCGAAAGCAGCTGTCGTCGCGGCGTCGAAGAAAACGCTGGTGGGCAGTGCCGATAAGAAACTGAAGAGCGGACAGTCGGTCCGGGTAGATATTGAGAAGCTTGACTCGCTGCTGAATCTGGTGGGCGAACTGGTTATTAACAAAGTTCGTTTGGAACAAATCGGCATCACACATCGCCTTACCGAGCTGACCGAGACGCTGGAGCAGATGGACCGCGTTACGACGGATCTGCAGTCGGTTGTTATGAAGGTTCGTATGGTTCCGGTCGGGCAGGTATTTAACCGTTTTCCACGCATGGTGCGTGATTTGGCCAAGGAACTGAATAAAGAAATCAATCTGACGATTGAAGGTGAGGAGACCGAACTCGATCGTACCGTCATTGATGAGATCGGCGATCCGTTGATGCATTTACTGCGCAATTCGCTGGATCACGGCGTTGAGCATCCAGATGACCGCGAGGCCAAGGGCAAGCCGCGTACCGGCGAGGTTGGGCTGATTGCCCGGCATGAGGGCAATAATGTTGTTATCATGGTTACCGATGACGGCAAGGGTATTGATGCCGATGTGATTCGTAAAAAGGCAGTGGAAAAGGCTATTATTACCCAGGAAGAAGCTGATAATCTCGATGATGCCGAAGCTGTTCGTCTGGTGTTCCTGCCAGGCTTCTCTACAGCTGAAGTCATTACCGATGTATCGGGCCGCGGTGTCGGCATGGATGTTGTCCGCAGCAAGATCGAAGCTCTTGGCGGGCATGTGGATGTAGAAACGAAGATTGATGAAGGCAGTATCTTCAAGATTAAATTGCCGCTGACGCTGGCGATTATTCAGGCCTTGCTGGTCAAGGTACAGGAAGAGATGTACGCGATTCCGCTGGGCTCGATTGACAGCACGATCAATATTACCCCGGATAATATCAAGACGGTGCAGAATAAAGAAGTAATCGTTTTGCGGGGGCAGATTATTCCTATCATCCGGCTGGGACGTCTCTTGAATGTGCCGCAATCGGACGATAAGAAAAATGAAGATATTTTTGTGGTTGTGGTTCATTTGGGCGACCGCAAAGCCGGCATTGTGGTCGATAATCTGATCGGCCAGCAGGAAATTGTCATTAAGACTCTGGGCAAGCTTCTGGCCGGTTTGAAAGTCATTTCGGGAGCAACCGTTTTGGGCGACGGACGCGTAGCGCTGATTCTTGATGTCAGTGCGTTGATGTAAGAAGAGGGGGGAAGCTAAGATGGCAAAAGCAGATAAGAAAAATATCATTGAAGGGGAAATTCAGGTAGTTGCTTTCAAGCTCCGCAAGGAAGAATATGGCTTTAATATCCTGAATGTCCAGGAAATCAAGGGCCTGACGGATATTACCCGCGTTCCTTTTGCTTCGGATTTTATCAAGGGCGTCATCAATCTTCGCGGCAGCGTCCTGCCGGTTATTGATCTTAAGAAGCGGTTGGGATTGCAGGAAACGGAATATACGGAAAATACCCGCATCGTTATTGTCAAAGTGGATGAGGTATCAGTCGGGATGATTGTAGACGCAGTTACCGAGGTTATTACTCTCGACGGCGCGCATGTGGATACGACGAAAGCGGTCGACAACGAAAGCAGCCGTTTTATCACTGGTATCGGCAAGCTGAATGACCGGTTGATTATCATGCTGGATCTTGGCGCTATTGTCGGACTGCAGGATGATGCTAAATAATTTAAGGGAGGAGGTGCTGTGATGTCTGATGATGTTTTGGAGTTGTCTCCGGCGCAGCTGGATGCACTCAGGGAAATAGGCAATGTCGGTGCGGGAAATTCGGCGACAGCGCTTTCTCAGATCATCAATCGCCGCATTGAAATGAATGTGCCGGAGGTTTCCATTGTTCCTCTGGGCGATGTGCCGGATCTGGTCGGTGGTCCGGACGCGATGGTCGTTGGCGTTTTTTTGCGGGTATATGGCGAGGCACCCAGTAATATTCTGTTTATTTTGCCGCAGGACAGTGCGTTTTATTTGGTGGATACATTGATGGGAAAACACCATGGCGATACGCGCACGCTGGATTTTATGGATGAATCGGCGCTGATGGAAATTGGCAATATTTTGGCCGGGGCTTATCTGAATGCCTTGTTCAATTTTACCAAGCTGACGTTGCTGCCTTCCATACCGGCGCTGGCAATGGACATGGCGGGAGCAATTTTGAGTGTGGTGTTGATTCAGTTGGGGCAGATGGGCGACCATGCTCTGGTCATTGAAACGGAATTTTTAGCGGAAGAGGACGGCATTAAAGGTCATTTCTTCCTGGTTCCCGATCCGGGTTCTTTAGAAACGATTTTGTCGGCGGTGGGAGTTGAGTGATATGCCA